>Ga0247831_1000161_pt1 | contig 147465 bp, 137 predicted proteins | sample LaCruzMarch2015__9_FD_192406 | JGI IMG/M metagenome (GOLD analysis project Ga0247831, IMG submission 192406) | Freshwater microbial communities from meromictic Lake La Cruz, Castile-La Mancha, Spain - LaCruzMarch2015_1m | ecosystem: Environmental > Aquatic > Freshwater > Lake | place: Spain... | reverse complement strand
AGGGATATCGTTGGACCCCCCCAACAGGAGGTAAACAAAAGGTACTATTAGTTCATGGGTATAGAAGCCAAGCCCTGAAGTTCGAACATATGGTACCCCCTCTACTGGAAAAGGGATTTACAGTATTGGCTTTTGATGGACCAGCACATGGAAAAACAACGGGAAAACATATTCAGCCATTTAATTATATGAATATGATTTTAGCTATAGAAGCGGTTGAGGGACCGATTTATGCCTTTGTAGGGCATTCGCTTGGAGGCCTTGCCCTAGCCTTAACAATGGAAAAGATAGCTGAAAGAAGTGAGAGGAAATTGATTCTGATAGCACCTGCAACTGAAACGCACCGATCATTTAGTAATTTTTTCTCCATCATCCCCGTAAATCAAAAAGTGCAACAGCGTTTCCAGGAGTATGTGGAGCGATTGTCCGGAAATTCCATCAGTTTCTTATCCATAGTTAGAATATTACAAAATATAACTATGCCAGTTTTGTGGATTCACGACAAAGGCGATATGGTATGTCCCCTTGAAGACGCACAACCCTTGATAGACAAGCAATTACCATATATAGAGTTTTACTTGACCGAAAATTTGGGCCATAATAAAGTATATAGAAACCCCGAAGTGGTAAGTAGAATTGCCGAGTTTATAAACAACCCAAGTTCCGATATTTTTTGAGATTAGGTTGTTTCACCTAATATTGCATCGCGGAACGAGGTTAGCGAGATTGGAATGGCGAGGGAGTAACAGTGGGGGGAAAAACGAAAAAAGCGTGGGACTAATAATATATGGCTAAGAATTTATTGATTGTAGAGTCGCCAGCCAAGGCTAAAACCATTGAAAAAATTCTGGGTAAGGATTTTGAGGTGAAGAGTTGCTATGGCCATATCAGAGATTTGGAGAAGGATGATATGGGTATCGACCTGAATAACCATTATCAGCCCCGGTATAAAGTGCCCGACGATAAAGAACGAGTAGTAAAAGAGTTACGCCAATTGGCTAAAAAATCTTCGGAGGTATGGCTCGCATCGGATGAGGACCGTGAAGGAGAAAGTATCAGCTGGCATTTGGCCGAAGTACTCGGATTAGATCCGGCCACCACCAAAAGAATCGTTTTTCACGAGATTACGGCTCCCGCGATTAAAAAGGCAGTAGCAAACCCTCGCTTGATTAATATGAATCTGGTAAATGCCCAACAGGCACGCCGGGTATTAGACAGACTGGTGGGTTTTGAATTGAGTCCCGTTTTATGGAGAAAAATTGGAATGCAGCGTAGCTTGAGTGCCGGAAGGGTGCAAAGTGTGGCAGTTCGGTTGATTGTAGACAGAGAGCGGGAGATTAACCAGTTTATTTCGGAAAGCAGTTTTAAAATAGAAGCACAGTTTACTGCAAAGGATATCTACGGCAAGGAAGTAACTTTTATGGCCGAGGGTCCTTCCCGAATGCAGCAGCAAAAAGATGCCAGGGCCTTTTTAGAAAGTTGTAAAGGTGCCAATTATTCGGTAAAGGATATTCAAGTAAAACCGGCAAAAAGATCTCCGGCAGCGCCTTTCACCACTTCTACACTACAACAAGAAGCTTCCCGAAAATTGGGCTATGGGGTAAGTAAAACCATGTTACTTGCACAAAAATTATACGAGAGCGGAAAAATCACTTATATGCGAACCGACAGCATTCAATTAAGTGATACTGCTATGGGTGATATACGAAAAGAGGTTACGGGATATTATGGCGAAGAATACTATCAACCGCGACGCTTTAAAAATAAAAATGAGAGTGCCCAGGAAGCCCACGAAGCTATTCGGCCTACTTATATGAATAATCATACCGTTGCCGATGAAGAACTGCGGCGATTGTATGAATTGATTTGGAAAAGAACCATCGCTTCTCAAATGAGCGAGGCCGAATTCGAAAAAACTACTGCCTCCATTGCCATCAGTACCCGGCCCGACACTTTAACTGCAACCGGTGAGGTGATGAAGTTTGATGGATTTTTAAAAGTATATCTGGAAGGAAAAGATGAAGAAGACGATGAAAATACAGCAGGTATGCTACCCCCGCTTACAGTGGGAGCGCTTTTGAACAATAATTTTTTAAAAGCCACCGAAAAGTTTACACGTCCCTCAGCCCGCTACACAGAAGCTTCTCTGGTAAAGAAACTAGAAGAACTGGGTATCGGCCGACCTTCTACGTATGCGCCAACTATTTCTACCATCATCAAAAGAAATTATGTAGAAAAAAGAGATAAGGAAGGCACAGTTAGAACAGCTGCATTATTAAAGTTGCTGCCCAATGGACACATTCAAGAAGAGTTGCTACAAGAAAATACGGGGGCAGAAAAAAATAAACTATTCCCTACAGACTTGGGTATAGTGGTAACTGATTTTTTAAAGCAGCATTTTACCCGGGTAATGGACTTTGGCTTTACGGCTAAAATTGAAGAAGAATTTGATCAGATAGCTGAAGGGAAAATCATTTGGAGTAAAATGATTGATGGCTTTTACAAGCCTTTTCATGATACCATTGAAATTACGCTGGAAACTGCCGAAAGAGCTAAGGGCGAAAGAGAATTGGGGATGGATCCCGAAACCGGAAAGAGAATTGTAGCCCGCATGGGCAGGTATGGCCCCATGGTTCAAATAGGAGAACAACAGGATGAAAATGAAAAACCTCGATTTGCCAAACTGAACCCAACCCAAAGTATTGAAACCATTACGCTGGAAGAGGCGCTGCAACTATTCCGCCTACCCCGCACATTAGGTACCTTTCAAGATCAGGAAGTAGCGGTAAATGTTGGCAGATTTGGGCCCTATATTCGATTAGGCGAACAATTTATCTCTATTCCGAAGGGCATCGACTTACACGAAATGGATTTAGCGGCAGCAGTAGAATTGATCGAAGAAAAAAAGCAGGCAGATGCACCTATAGCCCTTTACGAAGGTTTGCCCGTTACCAAAGGAAAAGGAAGATTCGGGCCTTTTATTAAATGGAACGATTTATTTATCAATGTACCCCGTGCCTATAATTTCGACATACTCAGTGAACAAGACATCAATGAGTTGATCAGCAAAAAGCAGGAAAAAGAATCGAATCGTTTTATTAAGCAATTCCCTTCCGACAAAATTTCTATTGAAAATGGCAGGTGGGGTCCGTTCCTGCGCTTTCAGAAAAAAATGCTGAAACTGCCCCGGAAGGCTGATGGAGAAAAATACCTGCCCGAAGAATTGACCGAACTTACGGTTGAGCAAGCCAAGGCAATGATAGAAGTTCAAATGCCTGGTGCATTCACCAAAAAAGTACGCGCAGCAGCCAAAAAATCGGCTACTCCTAAAAAATCAGCCCCAACAAAAAAAGCGGCACCCAAAAAGAAAGCCGCTCCTAAAAAAGGAACGGCTAAGAAAAAGTAATTGTTTGTTTCAACCAATTATGTAAATCTTCCACACCTAAGTGGTAAGAAGTGTTTAGTCGTACTTACCCATCTGACGCAGGAATCGAACGTGTGCAGACACTGCCTCTCGCATAGTGGGATATTCAAGATACTGCAGTTGATATTCGGAACATACCGCCCGCACAATTTCACTAATAGCGGGATAATGTACGTGAGAGATTTTCGGAAATAAATGGTGTTCAATTTGAAAATTCAAGCCTCCTACGAGCCAGCTGATTACTTTATTTCTGGTAGCAAAATTGGCGGTAGTTTTTATTTGATGGGCAGCAAATTCATCCGGCATCCGATTGGTATCTTCAACAGGTAATGGGAAATGGGTATGTTCTACGGTATGTGCCATTTGAAAAACAATACTCAAAACAAATCCGGCGAACATGGTCATTACAAGAAACCCGATTATCCATTTGGTAGAACCCAATAAGAAAATAGGTAGTGCTACAAATGCAGCTGCATGATAGATTTTAACAAGCCAAAACTCTAGGTGATCGCCCAAAGACATTTTTTTTAAGGGAATATTTCCAATTTTTTGAGAAAAATACTTTTTGTAGTCGGTAGCAAAAAGCCAAACTATATAAAGCATCATATAAAGAAACCAGAAATAAACATGTTGAAACTGATGCAACCAGGTCCGCTTTTGGGTTGGTGCCATCCGTAGAAGAATAGCTACTTCAATATCGGGGTCTACCCCATCAATATTGGTAAATGTATGGTGAATCATATTATGCTTCATATTCCACATGAAGTGATTCGCACCTAGCATACTAATAGAAGAAGCAGCTATGCGGTTTAGCCATTTTTTTTCACTAAAGCTACCATGGCTCCCATCATGCATTACATTAAAACCAATGGCTGCTATAATACCCCCCAATATAAAACACTCTAGAATTGCTAGAACATTTACTGGGGTAAAGAATAAAAGATGGATATACACTATAAAAAAGGATGAAACTAACAGAATGGCTTTGGTAAACAAGCCGCTATTTCCGGTAGGATTAATACCTCGTTGATCAAAATATTCCTGCACCCGTTTTTTTAGGTCGGTATGCAATGATTTAGTAACTACTGGGAATTTGGGGAGGTTATAAAGAGACATGGCAAGCTAAATAAGGGGTTAATATACAAAATTAATACATAATACCCTTCCCCGGGTGTTAAATAATAGAGTTTACACTATAAAAGGTGTTTCAGGCTAAACAAAAAGAGTAATTAGTTTATATAATTGAGTACACATTTCCACAAAGGGGTATAAGTAATTACTGTAAAACGCGGAAAAAATGAACAGAAAGATATACTTTTTCATTTCTTATACGTTTATATCCCAGAACAACTAGGCAGAACTATGCAGGCTACCAAGGAATTAGATGCTTTATTTTCACTGATAGACGACCCGGATGGGGACGTTTATCTTACGGTATCCGGTAAGTTGATTGATTATGGCATGCCAATCAAACCGAATTTGGAACATTTATGGGAAAACTCACCCAATGAGGAAGTACAAAGCAGAATCGAATCGATTATTCATAAATTACATCTTTCTGATTTAGAAAAAGAATTTGTAACCTGGGGAAATTCTGCTGAGCAGGATTTATTAATCGGTGCTTTGCTGGTAGCAAAATATGAATTGCCTGAAATGGTATTTCAACCCACCATAGACAGCATTGAAAAACTGAGAAAAAATATATGGCTGGAATTAAACAGCTTTCTCACCCCCCTTGAGAATGTGAACGTTGTTACTAATATACTTTATGGGTATTTTGGATTAAAAGGAGCTGCTTCAACTTATGAGAACCTGAATGAATACTTTATCAATAAAGTAATTGAGCAAAAAAAAGGGAACTCCGTTACTAACACAATCCTTTTTCAAATCCTTTGTAATCAATTATCTATTCCATCATCCATAATAAGTTTTCCCAACCTCTTTCTGATAGCATTTTATGAGCCAACACTTTCTAAAAATGAGTTTACCAAGGAAGATGTTCATTTTTATGTAGATGCCATTTCCGGTCATCCATTTTCGCAATACGATATTGATCGGTATATAAATAGAATGAATATTGATCCAAATATCGACTATTGTAAACCACTCTGCAACAAAGAAATAATTCAAACACTTATCGAGGAAACAGCAACTTGTTATCAGCATCAAGCAGAAACCCATTACAAGTGGGAAGAATTGATGAGAATCGCCGAAATGCTCTGATTAAAATCCCCTTCTACAAAAAGAATTTACCATGATCAGTTGGTCCGACTTCGAAAAAATTGATATCAGGGTAGGTACCATTGAGGCAGCCCAACATTTTGCAAAAGCAAATAAACCGGCCTATCAGCTAAGGATCAATTTTGGCAGTATGGGAACCCTACAATCTTCTGCACAAATCACCCGACATTATGCGCCAGCATCGCTTGTAGGAAAACAGGTAATTGCCGTAGTAAATTTCCCTCCCAAACAAATCGCAAATTTTATGAGTGAATGCTTGGTATTGGGCGTTTACGACGAACAAAATGAAGTGGTGCTGCTGCACCCCGACCACCCCATTTCAAACGGTTTAAAAATCGGATGATGAATCAACTATACTATACCTATTATGAAAGTCCTATCGGCCTGATCTGCATCGGCGGAACTGACCAGTATATTTCGGAACTTATGTTTATCGATAATGCAGAGGAAATGATACATGGAGAGCCAGGCATTACAGAAGTAATTCATCAGTGCACGGAAGAATTGATAGCTTATTTTCATGGAAAACGAAAAGATTTTCAAACACCTATTTATCAGGAAGGCACTGAATTTCAGCAGAAAATCTGGGATGAGCTCCTTACCATACCCTACGGAAAAACCTTCAGTTATTTGCAGTTAGCCGAGCAAATAGGCGATCCAAAAGCTACCCGGGCTGTAGCAGCTGCCAATGGAAAAAATAAACTAATGATTCTGAGACCTTGCCATCGGGTTATCGGAAGCGACCGATCGCTAACAGGCTACGCCGGCGGCACCTGGAGAAAAAAATGGCTATTGCAACATGAATTTAAAACGAATTTGGGTATTCAAACCCTATTCTAAGGTTACCCTTCTCTAAAACTTTCACAGACCCCATTCGATGCTAACGCATATCATCAGCCGTGAAGCCTAAAGGCAATAAAGTGGCCGCATCGTCTATCAGATAAACCTCACCGGTTTGTCCGGACAATAAAAGTCTAATCGGTTGTTTATGATGATGCTGGTGCTCTACTATTGACTGCCGGCAAATGCCACAGGGCGTTATTGGATGCTCACTTTTTCCTCTCAAATTATGGAAACTAATGGCCATGGTGGTTACTGCAACTCCCGGATATAGTGCAGCCACGGCAGACAACAACACTCTTTCCGCACAAATACTTACCGGATAACTGGCATTTTCTTGATTGGTACCACTGAGTATTTGTCCATTTTGCAACCGCGCCACTGCCGACACTTGAAATTGCGAATAAGGGGCATACGCATCACTGGTTACTTTTCTGGCTTGCGCAAGCAATTCGGCATCGGGCTCGGATATTTGCTCGATACCCGAAAAAATCTGATATTGAAAAGGGATTACCTGCACCATAGGGTTCTAATTGTGCTAAATCTACCTATTTAATGGCAGAAAATAAGCGTTTCCAACGCGGCCCATTTTCGTAACTAAACCAAATGAGTGAGGCTCGACCTACAATATGCGTTTCGGGAACAAAACCCCAATAACGACTATCTTGACTACGATGTCGATTATCTCCCATCATCCAATAATAATTAAGCTGAACCGTATATTGGGTAGCTTCTTTGCCATTTAAAATATACTTACCATTTACTTCATCCAATGTATTATGCTCATAGGTAATAATAAGTCTTCTATACAAATCAATATTGGAAGCGGAAAGTGTGATTACGTCTCCTTTTTTTGGAATTCGAATCGGCCCGAAATTATCAACCGTCCAGGGATACAAGGCTTCATTATTAGGGAATGTTTGTCCAATCATGTTATCGGAATATAGCGTTACCGATTTTACATTGGGCAGTTTTTTTACCTTGGCTGCTTCCACGGGCGTCATATTGATAACTACCACATCCGATTTACCTTGCGAAAGTCGTAATTGATCTGTTGGTATTTCGGTATCAATACCTAATTCAGTTTGATAAAACTCAGTGCTTATGGGCGTTCCATCGGTTTGCACGATGTATTCAGTTTGGGAAGTTGCAGATTGAAAGGCTGGTTGTCCATTCACATATAACACGCCTTCCTTCACTTGCAAGCTATCCCCGGCAATACCTACACAGCGCTTAATGTAATTGTCGGTTTTATCCATTGGGTGAACCAAAACGGGATATTGAGCATTCAATGCTTCGCGATTTCCTTTGAATTCGTTGCGCAACACATCATAATAGGGAATCAAACTTCCATGATCTTCATCATTGATGATGGTATCACCTGCCGGGAAATTAAACACAACTACATCGTTTCTGTTAACTGCAGAAAAAGCCGGAAATCTTTTATAGGGAACCTGTACTTCCTTTATATAAGAGGGTACCGTTTTAGTAAACGGCATAAAATTATGCACGAAGGGAAAAGATAAAGGAGTTTGGGGAACTCTGGCACCGTAAGACATTTTGTTTACAAACAGAAAATCATTCACCAGCAAGGTTTTTTCCATACTGCCTGTTGGAATCACATAAGCCTCAAATATAAATCCCCGAATAAGGGTTGCAGCCACTATAGCAAATACGCCGGCATCAATCCATTCGCGGGAAGCAGGTTTGTGATAATGGGCTAATGCTTCGGAACCATACCAGTTTACCTTTGGAGAAAATCCTAAGTAAGGAAAATAAATAAAGGGTAAAAAAACGGTAGCAGTATGATCTGCCAGTGATACCTTTTTAAAATGCATTACAAAAATGATGGTAATCCAAATGGTAATAAACTGACCGGCGATGGGTATCAACTGCAGCCAAAACCAATAACGGGCTGTTTGGGTAGCCTGAATCATACACCAAGTATTGTAAAATGGAATGAATGCCTTCCAGGGTGCAATGCCTGCCTTTTTAAACATTCCATACATACCTGCATGCCATCCTATAACACCTACTAATAAAATAATATAGCCCATTGGTTTAGTTTGTTGATTACAAAAATATCTTTTCAGTGGCACATTGATTGGTTTTTTTAAACCAACCGGGTGCGTTTTACATTACAAAATTGCTAACATCATGATGAGTTATCGTATTTCCTGATAATATCACCAGTCTTTCCACCACATTTCTCAATTCGCGAATATTGCCGGTCCATTGATGTTTCATTAATGCCTCAATTGCCAAGGGTTCGATATTTTTAACGGGTTGCCGATAATCTGTGGCAATTTCCTGTAAAAAATGCGATACCAACAGGGGAATATCATCTGCCCTTTCGTTTAATGCCGGAACTTCTATTAATATTACACTGAGGCGATGATAAAGATCGAGGCGAAAGTTTTTCTGGTTTACTTCTTCCAGTAAATTTTTATTGGTAGCAGCAATCACCCGAACATCCACTGATAATTCTTTCTCCCCTCCTACCCGGGTAATTTTTCCCTCTTGCAGGGCCCTTAATACCTTAGCCTGGGCGCTTAAAGTCATATCACCAATTTCATCTAAAAACAAGGTACCGCCGTGTGCCTGTTCAAATTTGCCAATGCGTTGCTTAATTGCTGATGTAAATGAGCCCTTTTCGTGCCCAAACAACTCGCTTTCAATTAATTCGGCTGGAATAGCGGCACAGTTTACTTCTATCAGGGGCTGATTGGCACGATTACTTTTTTCGTGCAACCAGCGGGCAACTAATTCTTTACCGGTTCCATTTTCACCGGTTACCAATACCCGGGCATCGGTAGGAGCCACTTTCTCGATGGTAGATTTGATTTTTGCAATGCCGGTACTGTTTCCAATGATATCCTGCACTCGTTGTACTTTCTTTTTTAATACCCGCGTTTCTTTTACCAGGGTATTTTTATCCAGGGCATTCCGAATGGTAATCAATAAACGGTTTAGGTCGGGCGGCTTGGCAATAAAATCGAATGCCCCCTTTTTAACGGCATCCACGGCTGTTTCAATCGTGCCATGGCCGCTGATCATAATTACCGGTACATCGGGCTGTAATTGCATGATTTGTTGCAACACTTCTAACCCATCCATTTTTGGCATCTTGATATCACACAATACCAAATCGAAGGGTTGGGCTACCAGCTTTTGCAAACCCTGTTCCCCATCTGCCGCCTCTTCTATCCGATAGCCTTCATGCTGAAGGATATCCTTCAGTACGTTGCGGATAGATTTTTCGTCGTCAATCAGAAGAATGGCTGCCATGGAAACTATGTTTAGCACGAATATAAATAAGTTGTTCCTAAGCCCCGAATATTAGACAGGCATCCGTTAAAGAAATCATAATTAAGCCTTATCTGCTGGATAGGCGTATTCCGGAAAAGGCATTTATTGCCGGAGCGGCATTGTAATAGCGCCTACCGGCTGCGTTGATGTCATTTCCCAAGCTATACGACTGATTCAGGATATTATCTACGCCTGCAAAAAGCTGCCACCGCAGTTTTTTATGGTTAAAGCGAATGCCTGCTTCTGCCTGAAAAAGTTGATAGGGATTGGCATATTCATCCGAAAGATCGTTGAGGGGTAAGGCAGCATTGGCAGTAAGCTGGGCAGTTGCATACCAACCCTTTTGATGGGTAAACTGAGCCGCTGAAAAAAGAATGGTTCTGGGAACGCCAGTAAGTGGGTGACCCGAATAATCTATTGTACCCTGCTTGTATTGAACAAAATAGTAAGGCTGATAGCAAAAGCTGGATTGCCAATTCAGGCTCCATTTACGAGAAGTATTGGCAGGAATCAGGTTCCACTGAAAGCCAGCTTCAATTCCCTGTTGCAGGGTTGATCCGGCATTTATATAGTATTCGGCACCGGCAGTATTGTTTCTGCGAACGATGGTTTGCTGCAGGCTAAAACGATACAGGCTTATTTCCCAGCTCCATCTTCGATTAGCCGCTGCTAATCGCCATCCGGCTTCGATATTCCAGCCAGATTCTGGTGCCAGGTCTCCGTAATAATTTCCATCAGAGGGTCTGATTTCTGCCACAGTAGGGGGCGAAAATCCTCTAGAAGCGAGCAGGTAAATATTTCCATTTGCCAACTTTCGAGATATGCTGATTCGGGGTGCGGGCAATGAAGGCAAAACCCGGGTTGTTAGCAAGCTACCCGGAGTTGATACCCGTTGAAAAGTAAAAGGCTGCTGATTGCTGCTAATACCGGCATCCAATAACCATTTACCCAAGTGGTAGGAAATTTGAGTATACACATACCATTGCCTGGCTTGCAGCTGATCGGTAAATTGCAGGGTATCGATTTTGCCATTCCGGTTACCATAATTATCTATGTGCGACCGCTGTTGCATCCATTCTATTCCCGTTACCCAATCCAGGGATTGATTTTTCCTTTTTACGCTATACCGAATATTTGCACCTGCCCCCCAATTGCATTCGCGTCGTTTTTCATAATTGGTAATGAATGGATTGTCGAATCGAGTTTCACTGTTCAATACAAAAGTTTGCAGCTGCCATTGGCTATTAATATCCCATTTGTGAGCAAGTGATACCCATAGGGTTTGATTTTTTACCGAACTATTTTGCTGCACTGCACCGGGCAAGCTTGAAGTTGCAGGCCTGGCAGCAACTGGGTTTTGTTGAAACTGCGAAAGCGTTAGTCCACCAGGCGTTTGGTAAAACAAATTGGCATACAATGCCTGTATCGATAACTGATGTTTACCCATAAATCGTGTATAGCGGGCAGTGATTGCATCTCTTCGCAGCGCAGTTTGCTGGCGATATCCATTTGATTGTTGGTGGTCTTGATATAATTCTAGTCGAGCATTTTTGCTGCTATGCTGCCATTCAGTCGATTGTTTAAACGTTCCAAAGCTACCACCTGTTACTGCAGCTGCCCATCGATTATGGGAACTATCCTGCGTTTGTGTAATAGCCGATTGAAGTAACACTACACCGCCGGTACCTGCTCCATATGCACTGGAAGCTGGCCCTTTAATAATTTCTATTTGCTGCAGCATACCAACCGGTAAAATATTCAGGTAGGTATTTCCTCCGGCATCGGTTAGCGGAACTTGGTTCAGGTATATTTTTACATTTCTAACCCCAAAAGGGCTGCGCAGTAAACTGCCTCTGATGGATAATCGGTAACTACCTGGCGATCGTTCTTCCATTTTAACGCCCGCAACCTGATTGAAAACAGGCACTAGCGACAACATACCCATACCCTTTAAAGCTTTTCCCGATAGGATGGTTACCGATGCTGGTATTTGATTATGGATTGAATTGTTGCGAAAGGCGGTTATGGTTATACTATCCAATGGCTTACCACCTCCAAGAAAAGCCGTATCCTGCGCTGTAAGTTGGGCCTTTGCGGAAGTTGCAAGCAATCCGCATAAAAGGGTGCAGCCAAGTAGGATACTCTTATTGGGGATTTGAATCATCCGTTTCACTTGTGTAAACTTACTCAATGCATTTTACAAAAAACCCGGAGTGGTTCTCCGGGTTATAAAATATTAATCAATTAGGATACTTATTTTTTCAAATACATCACTTCCTTCACCAGTTTAACGGTGCGGCTCACATCCGGAATGGCGAGTGCTGCCAAATTCGGAGCATAGTGCATAGGGGCATCGGCACTGGTAATTCTGCGAATAGGTGCATCTAGGTAGTCGAATCCTTCTTTCTGAATGCGATAAGATATTTCAGAAGAAACAGAAGCGAAAGGCCATTGCTCTTCTACAATTACCAACCGATTGGTTTTCATTACACTTTCTAAGATAGTCATCCAATCGAGCGGACGTATTGTTCTAAGGTCGATTACTTCTGCACTAATTCCCTCTTTTGCCAATTCATCAGCAGCGCCTAAGGCAACTTTCATCATTTTGTTATAAGATACAATGGTTACATCTCTTCCTGCACGTTTTACATCTGCCTTGCCTAGTGGGATATAGTATTCTTCATCGGGTACTTCAGATTTGTCGCCATACATTACCTCACTCTCCATATATATTACCGGATCTTCCTCGTAGCGGATTGCCTGTTTCAATAATCCTTTTGCATCGTAGCCGTTAGAAGGGGCAACCACTTTAATACCAGGAATGTTTGCATAATAACTATCAAAAGCAGTGGAGTGCTGGGCACCTAATTGTCCGGCACTCCCATTAGCTCCTCTAAAAACGATGGGGCAACCGATTTGGCCACCGCTCATCGCCAACATTTTAGAGGCGGTGTTTAGAATCTGATCCATAGCCAGTACGGCAAAGTTCCACGTCATGAATTCAACTATAGGACGTAATCCGCTTTGTGCGGCTCCTACAGCAACTGCGGTAAATCCTAATTCGGCAATCGGTGTGTCTATTACCCTTTTACTTCCAAATTCGGCCAACATTCCCTGACTAACCTTATAAGCACCATTGTATTCGGCTACTTCCTCTCCCATTAAGAAAACACGTTCGTCTCTTCTCATTTCTTCATTCATAGCTTCCCTAAGGGCTTCCCGAAATGCAATTGATCGCATGAGTAACTGGTATTATTGAGTTGCAAAAATATAAGATTATCAAGTATAATCCCAAAACTAGCAAGGTATTTCAATAACAAACCCCCTTTCCGGTAAGAGAGGGGGTTTGCAAAGCTATATTAGATTGATTCGATTAGAATACGTTCCAAGCAAAGCTCATGTAATACAATCCACCGATTTGGGGATTTGCAAATGCAGTTCTGTAGTAACGGTTGAAAATATTAGTACCACCGATTTTAATCTGCGACTTGCTTGCGAGCAGTCTGTAACTCAAAGCAGCGTCAAAAGTACCATAAGAAGGCATTTCACCTACAGCAAATGTTCCTTCGTAGGTAAAGCTATCAACCCAACGATACATCACATTATAACCCCAACGATTCTGCTTACCAAAGCCAGTATTATTCAAGGATATGTTGGTACGGTATAATGGTGTGTTGAAGTAAGAAACAAATCCAAGGGGTAAGGCACCAATTTTATCAGAATACAAGTTAGCGGTAAAAGTCAGGTTTCTACCTAACAGGTAATCCAATGAAATTCCCCAACCGGATGTTTTTACATCGCCAGGTGTATTGGTAGAAATGCTGTAACCGATACGCTTATTAGGATCTAACAAATCAAATACAGAAGCGGGAGAGGTTGGAGCATTTCTGGCCTGTAAAACCGTAACACCACTGATAAAATCTTTGTAAGTGGCCCAATAGTAATACGCATCAATTAACAGACGATTTGCAATTAAACCTTTGTAGCCAACTTCATATGACTTCATAGATTCAGGTTTGAAGGCTGGGAATACTTGTTGCTGCAACAAACCGGGATTAGGAGTTCCCGCAACAACGCTTGCACCGAATGCCTGCACACTAGCAACCGTATAAGCCGGATTACCACTAAAGTTATAGAAATCTCTCAACTGAGGCAATCCACCCATCAGGCGGGTACCACCTCCGATTAGCAAGTTAATCCACTGATTTTGAGTAGTTGGAAAGCGATAGGCTTGCTGATAAGAGAAACGAAGATTATGATCTTTGGCCAACTTCATTACCGCAGAAACACGGGGAGTGAAACGACCATCGAAGTTGCTGTTTTTATCATATCTGCCAGAAGCAGTTACTTTAAGAAAGTCGCCGAAAAACTTTTGAGATAACTGAGCATACATACCCAATTCGTTGATTTTGATGTTGCCGGCAGTATCTGCAAATAAGGTACCCTGAGAATTCAACACATACTGTCTAGCGTTAAACCCTACCAAGAAGTCAGTCCCAGTTTTTGTAAGTCCTAAATCGTTAGAAAGATTATACTGTCCTTCAAATACCCGTAATCTAGAACGATCTAAGAATAATCCACCCCCTTTAGAAATTGGAGTGCTGGCCACTTGTTGAAATAAAGGATTATTTCCTACAAAGCCGGTGGGACGACCCTGATCGGCAAAACCACGGGCGGCATTGTGGGCATTCTGATTAAGCGTTCCAAAAGAACGGGTAGAGGCATAAGAAGCACCATATTGCTGATACCAAGTAGCGCTAGGCTTCCATTGTTCGTTGAACAAACGAGTGGTAATAGTTGCATTAAAGGCATCCCCTGAATTTTCACGGGTGAAATAATACCGTAAAAACCAGTTCTTATTTTTAATTTCTGCCTTGTATTGACCCATAACCAGGTTTATCAGAGAATAGCGGTCGCTTCCTGTGTAAACCGTATTACCTGTTCCCCAATAAGCCTGAAGTGAAGCTTCTGTGTTGGCAGATAATTTATAGTAAAGTCCACCCGTAAATTTCACATTTAATGTGGTTGGATTAACTACTTGGTTTTCGTTGTATCCGGTTCTGCTCACATTTACTCCATCAAAATATTTTCTGATATCCCCATAAACAAAGGGGGTAGTTCCAGTTGCTACTACTGATCCGAATCCATTGGCATTCAGCCAAAAATTGTAGTCATTGATGGTAGCATTGGGAGATGCGGTTAAGAAGGCATTAGATGCTCCGTAAAGGGCATTGAAAGTAGCGGCACCACCGGGTAATCCAGCTCTCAAAGCATTAAAAACACCATCTCTAACAGCAGTTAAAGAAGAAGTAGTTTCGTCGCCATACAGGTTCACGCCATCGTAATTGGGATCGTTAAGCCGGTTTCCAGAAATAACTCGTCCGTTAGGATAAGAAGCAGATGGTGTACGATTATAATTATTTGCCTGATTAGCCAACCAATCCTGCGCCTGAATGAATTGTCCACCAAACTTAAAGGCAAACTTTTCTGATATCTTTTTAGCCCAACGGAAGCTCCAGTCGAAGTAAGGAGAGCGAGCACGCTGGTAACCATCAACATGGTTTACTCCCTGCTTAATCTGGAAGCTGAAACCCTGATATTTGAATGGATTTTTACTATTAATCAATATAGTACCATTCATACCACCAGATCCATATAAAGCTGAAGAAGCACCTTGCAGTAACTCCATGCTTTCTACATCCAATTCAGTTAAACCAATGATACTACCCACTGAGAAGTTCAGACCGGGAGCTTGGTTATCCATTCCATCGATTAATTGATTCAAACGGATATTACCGCTGCTGTTAAAACCACGAGTTCCTATACTGCGGAAAGTTAAACTAGCCGATACAACGTCTACCCCTTTGAGGTTGGTTAACATGTCGTAGTAGCTAGCAGCCGAAGTATTTCTGATAGCGGTTGTTCCGATTCTTTCAATAGAAACCGGAGATTCCAAGATTCTTTCCGGAACTCTGGAAGCGGCTACAACCACCTCTTCACCCAAAGTGTAAGAAGCGGCTAATTCTACTTCCAAAGCTTTACTGGCACTATTTACCACTACTTCTTTAGAGGTAAAACCAATAGAGGAAAAAACAAGGGTTACCGGGAACTTCTGAACGGTAGTAAACTTGAAATTTCCTTTATCGTCGGTGTAAGTTCCAGCATTTCCACCTTTAACAGTAACTGAAATGGCAGAAAGACTTTCCTTGGACTTACTATTTTTTACCGTTCCCGAGAGAACAGAAGATTGTGCCCAGGCAGATCCGGTAAGGAAACTACCCAGAACAAAAAAGAAAATAAAATTAAAAGCAGGTTTCATAAGGGGCTAGGTTTAAGAATTATCCTAAAAGTAATACATGTTAGATTCGTGCAAAAATTTAATTTTTCCACAACAATTAATAATATGTTAAGAAAAACAAAGATAGGGAGGAAATAAATACGAAACTTGCCGGTTACATTTGTTCTATGAAATTCCAGCCATTTCCTCAACAAACCGGTTTTTATAGCGGAAAAGTAAGAGATGTTTACTACATAGGCACAGATTGGCTGGTAATGGTGGCCAGTGATCGCATTTCTGCATTTGATGTGATTTTACCTAGATTAATCCCTTTTAAAGGTCAGGTTTTGAACCAAATTGCCGCATTTATGCTGGAATCAACCCGGGATATTTGTCCAAACTGGCTGGTTTCCACCCCTGCGCCTCAAGTTTCTATTGGAAAAAAATGTACTCCTTTTAAGATAGAGATGGTAGTGAGGGGAAATTTAGTAGGGCATGCTTATAGAACCTATCAATCGGGCAGCAGAATGCTTTGCGGGGCAATTTTGCCCGAGGGAATGCGAGAAAACGATTTTTTTCCAGCACCCATAATAACCCCTTCCACCAAGGCCGAACATGGGCATGATGAGGATATAAGCCCGGCAGAAATTATCCAAAAAGGGCTGGCAACTGAAGCCGAATGGCAGGTATTACAGCAATATACCCTGGCCTTATTCGCCCGGGGCTGTGAAATAGCAGAAAAAAGAGGGCTGATACTGGCAGACACTAAATATGAATTTGGTAAAATCGGGGATACGATTTATTTGATGGATGAGGTACACACCCCAGATTCATCTCGCTATTTTATTCGCGACGGATTTTTTGAAAAACAGGCAGCCGGTGAAAAACAGCAGCAACTCAGTAAAGAATTTGTGCGGGAATGGTTGATGGCTAACCATTTTATGGGAAAAGAAGGGCAACAGGTACCTGAGATGACCGATGAATGGATTGATACCATCAGTAAGAGATACATCCAACTATACGAGAAAGTTACGGGCACTGTATTTGTTCCCAAAACTGTATCAAACGAAGATTTGCAACAGGTAATTTTATCAGCTTTAGCGCAATTACCTACCCAATAATTAATCTTTATTCATTGATTGATTTAGTGAATGTAAGCAACGAACCTGCATTTGTTGTTTGCTAACCAATTTACAACCCTATTCTATCGGAAAGTTTTGGGCGAATACGCACTTTGCTTTTATTGAAAATGTTTCTTCCCATATCCACTCCAGTGCGCAGTTCTTTTTGGCGTTCTAGGGGCAGATGAATAGTATCTTTACAGCCATCACTGCAACAACCCTGGTAAGTTTGGGCACATTGGCTGCATTGGATAAAGAGGAGGTGACAACCCTCATTAAGGCAATTTACATGGGTGTCGCAGGGTTGGCCACATTGGTGACAAAGGGCCAATACTTCGTCGGTGATTCTTTCGCCGAGTCGATTATCAAACACAAAATTTTTACCATGAAATTTTAATTCGAGGCCCTGAGCCTTGGCATCCTGGGCATATTTTATGATGCCACCCTCTAAGTGGAATACATTGGTAAAACCATTATGCAATAAATAGGCGCTGGCTTTTTCGCAACGAATGCCCCCGGTGCAATACATAATGATAGGCTTATCTTCTTTTCCTTTCAACATTTCTTTGGCCATGGGTAATTGCTCCCGAAAAGTATCGGAAGGAATTTCTATTGCCCGCTCAAAATGTCCTACTTCATACTCATAGTGATTGCGCATATCTACAATAACCGTTTCGGGATTATTGATTAATTGGTTTAGGGAAGCGGCATCCACATAGCTCCCTTTCTTATCCATCGTAAAATCTGGATCGGTAATGCCATCTGCTACAATCTTATCCCTTACTTTTATTTTTAATACCCAAAAACTTTTTCCATCATCATCCACCGCCTGGTTCAATCGTAAGCCATCCCAACCCGGAAATGAATAGAGATAGTTGCGGAAATTTTCCAGGTTATGTTCCGGAACACTGATTTGTGCGTTGATTCCTTCTTTGGCAATATAAATACGACCGAATACCTGCCATTGGCTAAGGTGTTTATATAACTCATCGCGAAATTCTGCGGGATTGAGAATGGGAGTATAGCTGTAAAAGCTGATGGTAATTCTGGTACAGGTTTCCTGCATCAAACGCTCTTTGAGCTCGGCATTAGAAACCCGGTTGTGAAGTAAAGCCATACATATACATTTTCGACATCCCCCTAACCTGTGAGTTTGGGCAATGTTCTTTTACATAAAGAGCTGCTTGCAGGGCAGCCAAAATGGATACAAAGATACAATTTTCCTTACAAATGGGGTATTTACAAAGACGGGGGGAACTAGAATAAGGGAGTTGAAATTCGAATGCCCGAAGTATTACCTATACCACCATCCTGAAAACTTTGTACGTAAGTGAATCGCAAGGTTTTCAGTATATTATCCAAACCAAGATAGGCTTCCGCATAATTAGTTTGGCCCTGAATATGTAATCCGTTGAATCCGGTAACTAAAAACCAGTTTAATTTTTTGAATCCCGGAATTTTATTGGTGATTAATCCGTTTAATTGATATTCTACATGTGCCTCCACACTCAGCTTAGACTGATTGCTGAATTGATAATAGGGTGCCAATTGAAATGTAGAATTGAAGGACCCTGCAAAGATGGTTTGGTTACCTTCTATGTGTATTCTATCAGGTAAATACGTTGTTGGATTGCCCAAAAACCCGGCCGCAATTATATTATACGTTAAGGTACCGCCTATTTTTAAATTCAATTCTTCAGCAATACCCAGTTGCCATTTAGTATAGGATATATCACTGCCCAGAAATCCCTGTAGACCCTGCGTTACAGATGCAGTGAAAGTAGGTGCTTTTGAGTCAATCATAAATCGGGCATCGGGCAATTCTATGTACTGACCCCCCGGCCGCCAAACAAGTGAAGCACGCAATGTGGCAGCCTGATGAGCGGGCATGGTGGCTCCGGTTAAAGCATCGGGGTCGTTGGGTGTGAACTCCGAGTTTTTAGGATTGCGCCAACTTACAGGGTTGGCAAGATTATGTAAAGATGTTCTATCCTGAAAACGAAAGGAACCAGAAAGATTGAGCCCTTCTTTCAATCGAATTCCAGAACTAACCGTAAAGTAGCCCGCCTCATATATTTTCATATAGTTGGCATTTCTTAACAGTGTTGCAAAACTATTGACTCTCTCTTCAATGGGATTTTGCGGGTTAAATTGATAAACCCCTCTACCACCCGAAAAACTTATATTTCTTCGTTCTTTTCCTCCCCAGCTATAGGTAGCGGAAACCCCCAGATTGGCGCGTTGATTATCGAATCCATACCGAATATTGGGGGTAATAAATAATCGGTTCTTGCTTTCCCAGGCTTTTGAATAGGAAGGTGAATATTTAAAAACCACCCCCTCTACCGTATTATAATCTACTGATTTAATCAACGGATCGATACTCAACGACTCTTTGGTTTTTTGACGACTAAAAGTTTTTCCAGAAAGTAATAGGTTTCCAAGCGTAAACCGATTGCGTTTTTTGTCGATTGAGTCTAGGTATGCCGGCTGTTTTCTTACCTGTTCCAGACTATCCTTTTTAGAATAGTCTTTCACCTCTTCCACCATTAATGGAACCGGGCGAATACTATCCCAATAGGCTGCCGACTTTTTATTTGAGCTGTCGTAAAACTTAATTACGGTATTATTAAAAAACTTTTTTTCGAATCGGGGTGTAAGATTAAACTGATCATACACTTCTAAAAAGTTTCCGAAGAAATCAAAGCCTAATAATTTACCCGAGGGATAAAGCACCTGATTCTTGATTACCCAAGTAGATCGAGCCGGCACAAACTGTTGTGTTATGCGCAGGGTATCCAGTAATTGCATCTGCTGCTTTTTTAATAAAAACAAATCGGCACTGTGAATATACCAGTCGCCTTCTGTAATGTTTATATAGCCGGTAAATAAAGGCTCGTAAGCTCTTTTGGGCGTTACCTTGATGCGATTGATTTCAATTCCATTTTCGAAAAATGTTCCTTCAAACCGATACCTATAGTAAGAAAGTGCGCTTCCAGATAAAGGAGAAATGAATCCACGGGGATTTAGTCCCTCTCCTATTTGAATATTATTGTTGTAAAAACTGATTTGTTGAGGTGTATTAAATCCAAAGCCGCTGCTGCTTCCACTTACTTTTGTTGAAATAACTTCTACTTTCGATTTCCCATTACTATCTACCGACAATCGGGTAACCGATTCAGACAAATAAATCATTTTTCGCTGGGATGAGTCCCCATCTTCAAAATCTACTTTTTGACCAAATAACCTTTTGGGATATTTCCGAAGTTGCAATTGACCTTTCACATACACTTCGCATTGATAAGAATTCAATTCCTTTAGATGTTGTTTTCTGGCGGCTATTGCTTTTCGGATGATGGCATAGGCGGGATCTTCGCCTTTGCTAGATACTTCTACCTGTGCTAACTGGTATTGGCGTGGACTTAAAACAAAATCAATCACTTTGTTATCCTTGGAAAGGGTTATTTTCTTTTCCACTGAAGTATATCCAATGTACTGGCCTACAAGTGTGTATTCTCCGGGATCTAAATTAATTTGATAAAACCCCCGGGCATTGGCAGAAACGCCTTTGGTGGATCCTTTTACCAGCACAGAAGAAAAGGGCAATACATTTCCGAAGGAATCTTTTACATATCCACTTACCATTTGGGCATCCAACTGTAAAATGCTTACAAACAGAAGAAATCCGGATAGCAACAGTCGAGAGGTATACATATAAGCAAAAATACCTGTGCGATTGTTTTAACGGATAAAAGAATAGGATAAAATGGTGTTAATATTCCCAACCGGTTACTCCAGATTTATGCTCAGGATTGCTTTGGCAGATTTACTCAGCTGATATCCAAAGATGGCGGCAAAACCACTTACGAGTCCGCCCACCAAACCGGTAACAAAAATCAGCAACATAGAGGAGCCGCGCAATGGGAACAAAGTGGCAACCCTTTGCGAGAGAATATGTTGATTGGCAGTATCTTTTATCCATGCGAGTATAAACCAAAGTAAAAACATACCTAAAAAGCCGGCGATAAAGGAAGAAAAAGGAGACTGCCTTACCGACAAAGCTACCAGCATGGAAGTGATAGCAAAAGACCACCACGGTAAATGCGTATAAACGCCCATCACATATCCCAAATAGGCCGTTAATAATACTGAAACCAGAAATTTCATAACTTAAATTAATTGTTAGCAAATGTTATGTGCCATTTAACCTGATCGTTTGAGGCGGCGGATTCTTTTTTCAAAAACAAGGCTTTATAATAGGTGCCTTCTGCCCAGCTATTTACAAAAGTATCGTAATATATACTACCGGGATTGCCGCTTTGGCCACCCGGATAAATACAATAAGCTTCTGTTTCTGCGGTCAGGTGTACTATCATTCTCCAGCCGGGTCCATGATTTGATTTGGTGGCATTGATCATATCTTCCCCGCCGCCAATGGGCAGATGAACTCTATTTAAAGCTGGTATTTTCAACAGATGTTGTACATAAGTATCCTTGTTTTTCGCCCATTCTAGTTTACCCGATTGCTCTAGTAATTCCAGTGCTTTGCAGGCTTTCCGCAGTGCCATCATCACATCATCCTGAATAGTTTCTGTTTTTCCGTTGGTTGTAATATCATCTGCCAGCAGGTCGGCAGTTCCTTTCAGCATTCGCTCCAAAAGTGAATAGGAATCAGGCTCGGGTAATTGCAGTTTACTCCCGGCCATTTCATCCCGCCAAACTGCTGATTCTAAACTATCCCACAGGCATCTAAAAATAGTAGCTCCTTTTTCCTGGGGATCACCTTTCAGATTCCAAGTTTCTAGTAGGGCTAGATACTTTTTTTCATTGGGTGTTAATCCATTTTTATCAATACATTTTAATAAAACCGGTCGGGCCATTTCAGCAAATACATTGTAATTATTGGTTTGCATCTTCTTCATATCGTCTGGCGTAACATCGCTCATGGCTGTCAACTTCCTATTGATAACGATGCCGCGATATAAAGGAAAATGATGTGCAGAACCCAAATAATACGTATAGGTAGAATCCGTAGGCTTTTGGTTTGCACTACTTACAAACCCTCTTGCGGGGTTTTTAATCATTGGATTTTCTTCCATTGGTATCATTCCCTGCCACTGATAAACCGAATCGGTTCCAGGCATGATAAAGTCGCCCTGATTTTTCCATTTGGCAACAAACGACCCCTGCTGTTTTATTGCGATATCGCCTGATTTTGATGCAAAAACAAAATTCTGACCGGGGCAAGTCCAGTTTCGAATCGCAGCTGAGTAATCATCATAATTTTTGGCACGATTCAATAAATAAAATGCCTTGATACCGGAATTTGCAGTATTGGCCGTCCACTTAACTGCCAAGGTAAGCCCCCGTGCATCTGGGTTGTTGAATTCATTATCGTAGAGTACCGGTCCGTATTGGGTAATCGGCACCACTTCACTGAGGTTTGCAGCATCCCTTACCTGAATAACTTCCTGCCTTTGTTCAGAAAGAATCCAGTTGCCATTCATCAGGTATTCTTTTTTCAGTTCATCTTTAAACCGAACATTGTACAAGTCCATCACATCTCTTCCGGCATTGGTTACTCCCCAGGCGATGCTGTCGTTAAAGCCGATCACAACGGCCGGTGCGCCGGGAAAACTAGCTCCGTACGTATTATGAGAAGGGGTAGCAATTTGCATTTCAAACCATAAGCTGGGCAGGTTGAGACCCAGATGGGGGTCGTTACAAAGAATAGGAGATTTGCTTTTGGTTTTACTACCCGAAACTGCCCAGTTATTGCTTCCGTTACCTGCATCAGGAGTTGGAACAGCAAAGGGTTGATAGGCAGATGCTTTTTGAACACTTGTATCATTTCTGCCAAAATATCTCTGGGCTGCATCGGCAGGGGTTTGTGGTTTGAATCCAGCTTTTGCAAATCCAGTTCCTTTAGGAATAATCGGATCTAAAGAATCTTGAACAGTAGGATAAAGTTGTTTGAAGTTATCCCAGCCAAAATAATTCTTGGCATTGGTCATTTGCAAGTCGGTATTTACATCTCTTCCACTTAAATCGAACGACATAAACATTAAAAACAAATAGGTTTTCAGGGGCGTCCAGTTTTCAGGCTCATAGTCCAGCAACTTGTATTCGAAGGGAATATTTTCGGGTTGTAAACTTTTTATGTAGGCATTCACACCAGCAGCATAGGCATTCACGGAATTCTTCATCGCCGAATCCATATCAGTAGCGGCCATCGCTTGCTCGGCACCGTATACCATTCCCAATCTACGGAAAAAACGATCGGTGTTCAATCCTTCTTTACCTATTACTTCACTGAGTCTTCCAGCTGCCACATGGGTTTGAAATTCCATTTGCCAAAGTCGAAACTTTGCGTGCAAAAAGCCCTGCACAAAATAGGCATCAAAATCATTTTCCGCAAATACATGGGGAACCAGGCGACCATCCACATATACATCTACTTTTCCCTTTAATTCAGGTGATTTGATCTGACCATTAAAATTAGCAGTAGCCGACTCGGCATTTTGCCAAAAACCCTGCTGAGGGGATAGAAAATAACCTAGGCGGGGGGTTTTAGAAGTGCCGGATGTCCAACGGGTATTCAGCGCCCAGATTAAAGCAATCGTACAAAATAAAGAAAGCGATAAGTAAACAAAACGCATGATATTGGGTTATTGAACTATGAAAATACAATTTTTTTGTAAGTAACCGATTTTCACGCTGGCAGACCATCCTTTCTAAACGCCGCCATTTCGGGTCAAATTTGTAATTTTGCCGCTTATTACTCCATGAAACAATTCAAAGTTCCCCCTACTTATCGCAGTCCGCTCATTTCTGCCATTAAACAACGGAGAAAGGAAGTGGATAAATTAAAGAAGGATTTTACCCCCACGAGGCTGGATTTGGGGCCCCTTCAGATTTTGCTCGCCCGGCATTTTGGATTTTGCTATGGGGTAGAAAATGCCATTGAAATTGCCTTTGAAACCATCCGTAAACATCCCGACAAGCGCCTTTATTTACTCAGTGAAATGATTCATAATCCTCAGGTGAATGCCGATTTAACTTCCCTCGGAGTTCAATTTCTGCAAGATACCCGGGGGAATCAATTAATAGATTTCGATACCCTTACACCCGACGATATTGTGATGATTCCGGCTTTTGGCACTACATTGGCCATAGAAGCCCAGTTAGCCGCAAACGGAATTCCAACTGCTGAGTATAATACTACTTGTCCGTTTGTAGAAAAGGTATGGAACCGCGGCGAGCAAATTGCGGCAAAAGGATATACCATAATAGTGCACGGTAAGCCCACCCATGAAGAAACCCGTGCTACCTTTTCCAGAGCTGCAGCGCTCACCCCAACGGTGGTGGTAAATGATATCCGGGAAGCACAAATATTGGGCGAGTTTATTACAGGAAAGCGCACTGCAACAGATTTTGAAAATGAGTTTGCCGGCCATTTTTCACCAGGGTTTGATGCAAAAAAAGACTTGGCTAAAATTGGGGTGATTAATCAAACCACACAGCTTTCGAGTGATACCCAGGCAATCGCCGATTTCCTGAAGCAAATCATCGTTCAGCATTATCAACTGGCCCCCCATCAGGTGGCAGATCATTTTGCCGATACCCGGGATACCCTTTGTTATGCAACAAACGACAATCAAACTGCCGTTCAACATATGCTGCTTACCCCAGCCGATTTGGCCATTGTAATTGGAGGGTATAATAGCAGCAACAGCTCTCACTTGGTAGAACTATGTGAACACAAATTACCTACCTGGTTTATTGATTCAGCAGACCGATTGCTATCCAACCAAGAAATTGAACATCGCCGGTGGGATACCAAAGAGCTGATGATACGGGAGGGATATCTACCCGCTAAAAATCCATCCACCATTTTAATTACCAGTGGCGCCAGCTGCCCCGATGCCGTGGTAGAAAGTGTTATTAGAAAATTGGCATTTTTTTATCAAGTAGAACCAGCTCTTGAGGAAATTATTCAAGCATGGTGTGCATAGTTATAGGGTGTTTTTTCACATTTGGTAGGAATTTCCTATATTGAAAGAAAAAGAACATGCGCCTAGTATGGTTTCTGCTTGCTTTCTGTTTAGGCAATGGCCCAGTGTTTAGTCAAACCCAAATGACTTCCGGAGGGGTATTAGACCCGCTGCAAAAAGACATGGATATTCGGCATTATTCCATCAATCTGAAAGTAAATACTGCTGCCCAATCATTAGAAGGGTTTACAGAAGTGGAGATTGCCCTGAAATCTGCGGCAGATACCTTGCTATTGCAATTGATTAACAACTATAGCATCAGTCAGGTTAGCATCAATCAGCAACCCGTGAATTTTTCGCATAGTAACAATCGGATTGTACTATGGGGAACCGGAAAGTTTACACCTGGCAAACATACCATTCGGGTTACTTATGCCGGAAAACCACCCATTGCCATTCGGCCACCTTGGCAAGGCGGATTTACGTTTACAAAGGATGGTCAGGGAAATAACTGGATGTCGATCAATTGTCAGTTCGAGGGAGGAAAAGTGTATTTCCCTTGTAAAGACCATCCTTCCGATGAACCCAATGAAGGGGTGGATTTCTTTATTACCGTTGCAACAGGAGAAGTAGTGGCTGCCGCCGGCATTTTGCAGGAGGTAAAGAAACTGAAAAATGGATTTACTACCTATCATTGGAAAACCCAATATCCGATAAGTAATTACTGTATCTTGTTTAATATAGGTAACTATGCGGTTTTCAAAAGAAACTATACCACGGTAAAAGGCAATACGGTACCCATCGAAATCTATTTACTAAAATCCGACTCTTCCCATGCTGCTGAAATTCTGGATATCAAAGAAAGAGATACCCGCATTTTAGAAAAATATTTTGGCGAATACCCCTGGGTAAAAGAAAAAATCGGATTGGCGTATGTTCCCAATTCGGGTATGGAACATCAAACGATGATAACCTATGGGGATAAATTCAATTACAAAAAAGTAGGCGGACAAAACTATTCCGACAACCTATATCATGAGTATGCACACGAATGGTGGGCCAATAAAGTTACCAATCGCGACTGGGCACATATGTGGATTCAGGAGGGCATCGCTACCTATGCGGAAGCACTTGCCTACAGGGAACTTGCTGGGGAAGAAGCTTACCATGAGGTTATGAGCGAACATAAGAGTCGGGTAAAAAATATAAAGCCATTAGTGCAGGGTGAATCGGTAAATACGGTAGACACTTATTCCGGAGATTTATATTTTAAGGGATCTTGTTTTATGCATGCCCTTCGTTTTGTGCTGGGAGATACTATTTTTTTTCCAACCCTTTATCAATTGGCTACCGACAGTGCCTATACCTATAACAATATGGTTACCTCTGCAGAAGTTGAACAACTGTTCAGCAAAGCGGCAGGTAAAAACCTGCAGCCCCTGTTTGATATTTATCTGCGTAAAACGGAACTGTTACAGTTCAGCATAAAAAACACCAAATACCAAACCTATCAAGTGCAATTACTGAATTTGGAAATGCCCTTGCCGGTGGATATAACCACCGATAAGGGTTCGCAAAAATTAATGGTAACCAAGGAGGGAATTACGATTCGTTCTAGTATTCCCCCCACCCTTGATGGAAAAGGCTATTACCTAAAGAAAATTAAGTTTGAATAATATTGGATGCAGTCTGGCAAAAGAGTCTGACGGAATATCAAAAAGTAATCCAGCTATGTTTACATGGTTCATAAAATGGTTTAGTTATGTATGGCCTGTTACCATAAAAAATTATTCATCTAGCTATAGTGGTGAATTGTATATCCGATATTTTTTGGGCAAAAAGGTGCTGGATAGTAAGCATACCAATTACTCATTTGGAGGTTTACAAAAGGTGTTAAAAAGAGCATTGGAATTAGTTCCTTTTAATCCCAATACCGAAAAAATATTAATATTAGGCGTGGGGGCAGGATCGGTTTTGGAAACCATACGCAAACAGCATAGTAAAACGGCACATATAACCGGAGTAGAAATAGATGCAACCATTCTCCAGATTGCCCGAGAAGAATTTGGAATCGATGATAATCAGCTAACTAAACTGGTACAAGAGGATGCCATTGAATTTATGGCTAATAATGCTGATACCTATAACCTGATTATAATTGATTTATTTATTATAGATACTATTCCTCAAGCAGCGCTGGAAGCCACTTTTTTGAAACAGGTGGTTACGGCAATGGAACCGGGTGGATGTATGGTTTTTAATACCATTCCCGAAACCCTTAGCAGCGAAACACTTGAATTTCTGATATCTTTCTTCGAAAATAGTAAGCTGACGGTTCGGCTTATGAAAAAGTGGGGCTACTCTAATAACATCCTACTGGCTGAGAAGCAAACATTTACCTAGCGGGTGCCTTTTTGTAATGAAATCTTTACTTAATAAGGGAAAACCCTATATCAAAAAGGGGATTTCCCCTCTTATCCTTGTATTACAGGCAACCTAGTTTTACAAAGTAATAGGGATAGATACAAACTAACAGTTGCATTTAACCGAATCCTTTAACCATTCAAGTTTCAAATTTCATTTCACATGAAGTCACCGAAATTTTTTCTTATCGCAGCGCTTATTTTTTTTGTGAATAGATCCTCGGCTCAAGGGGCTACTGTTTCAGAAAATCAGTCACTGATATGGATAGAACAGAGCGAAAAAAGCAATAAAAAATATATCCGGGAATTCGATACAAATAAAAAAGCCACCCAAACCAATTGGCTTATGCAGCCTTCTCAGGTTGAAATAAAAAAAGGGTTATATCGAATCCGTTTTACGCACGAAGGCTTACTGCTAGCCGATCAAATAACCATCAGAAAAGTACATACCGATCAGGATTCGAAGAAAGAAGTAAGAACTTTGTTGCCTGCAGGATATTATCGAATTGAATATCCACAACCCAATACCATGGAAGTTTATTTTTCCGAAGGGGCTAATCATTTTTTTAGTGCCGATTCGGGCTATATTCTCATTAGTGGGATGATGCAAAAAAATAATTTGCCAATTCCTGATATGATAATTGGCGCAACACCCTATTATGCGGAGCTGGAAAAAAAGAAAACAAAATCCTTAACATTTTTGGCCACCAAATAAATATCACTACTACATCCAATATCCTTCAAAATGCCGGTTTATTCCGGCATTTCTTGTTTTGGGGATACAAGTAAGCCCTTTTCAATTTGGGTAATCTGAGTTAATATTAGTCAAAAAAACTATCTTTCCATAAATGAAAAACACATGAAAACGATTGTATCTATAATTTCATCTATTCGACCCCTGATCTTGTTGATTTTATTAATTATGATGAGTGGAACGGAAATAGCAAATGCGCAGCAAAAGCAAGCTTACATTTTATATAATAGCAAAGGTAAAAAAATCAGCTATAGCCGAATGATGCAAACATTATCGGAAAAGGATATCCTTTTATTTGGAGAATATCATAACAATGCAATCGCTCACTGGCTGCAATTTGAAGTTACCAATGATTTACAAAAATTGAGAGCGCTGGTATTGGGTGCTGAAATGTTTGAGCAAGATAATCAGGAGGCGCTTACCCAATTTGTACAAGGAAAAATATCAGTCAAGCTGTTAGATTCTTCAGCTAGGCTATGGAAAAACTATCCTACCGACTATGCGCCTTTGGTTCAGATTGCCAAAGCCAATCAACTTGCATTTGCAGCCACCAATATTCCCCGAAAATTCGCATCCCTGGTGGCAAGAGGAGGATTTGAAGCGCTGGACACTTTAAGTAACATTCAAAAAACATGGATAGCCCCCCTTCCTGTTTTGTATGATTCTACCCTTCCGGGTTATAAGAATATGATAGCAATGATGGGTGGCCATGGCGGATCAAATTTACCCAAGGCACAGGCTATCAAGGATGCTACTATGGCTCACTTTATTTTACAATATTATCGCCCCGGATCATTATTTATCCATTATAACGGATCCTATCATTCCGATTTTTTTGAAGGCATTGGATGGTATCTTCAACAGCAACGACCCGATTTGAAAAGGGCCACCATCACCACTGTTTCACAGAAAGATATTCATAAACTAGAAAAGGAGCATTTGGGGAGGGCAGACTTTATTATCTGTGTGGATGAAGACATGACGAATACCTACTAAAGGAATCGCAACCTTATTCAGGCATACTCAATCGTTCTTTCGCCCAACTGATGGCAATTTGGAGTTGCTCTTCGCGGGTTAGATTTGAGTTATCCAATTCAATGGCATCTGCTGCTTTACGAAGCGGACTGAACTCCCGGTTACTATCGATATAGTCGCGCATTTCGAGGTTGGTTTTCACTTCCTCAATGGTTAAATTGGGATTTCTGCCAATAAGTTCTTTAAATCTTCTTTCCACCCTCACTGCAGGATCGGCGGTAACAAAAATTTTCAATTCAGCAATCGGAAATACGGTAGTACCAATATCTCGCCCATCCATCACCAACCCCTTTTTCTCTCCCATTTTCTGCTGCTGATGTACGGCAAATTCCCTTACTTCCTTAATAGCTGCTACTTCACTCACATGTTCACTTACCAACATATCTCTGATAAGTGCTTCCACATTTTCATCATTCAAAAACATATCGCTTTGTGCCGATGCCGAGTTATACTCAAAATGTAAATTGATTTCAGCCAATGCCTTATTTACTTTTGAGGTTTGGTTCCAATCAACATGATTCCGCAAAAAATAAAGCGTAATTGCTCGATACATGGCACCGCTATCTATAAATACATAGTTCAATTCCTGCGCCAACTGACGCGCCAAGGTACTTTTGCCGCAAGATGAAAATCCGTCTATTGTTATTATGATGGCCATACGATTGCAATGTTACACAATTTCTCCCTTCTTTTTTTTCTGCCCATTGTAATGCATCATTTCAATTGTGCAAACAAATTTGGATAATCGCTGATGATTCCATTTACCCCCATATTTTTCAGTTGCTGTAGCGTTGGCAAATCATTAACCGTCCAGGGAATTAACAACATGCCCATTTCCTTGCATTGTTTAACCAGTAAAGGAGTTACCCAATTAGAAGCAGGACTATAAATAGAAGGTATAAAACCCAACTGCTGAAGTTGAACAGCGAGGGATCGGGAATCATTGTCTTCAATTAATAAGGCAGTTCGAATATCCGGATGTTTTTCGTGCAGGTACTGCAGCGTTCTCGGATCAAAGGACTGAATAATTACCTGTTTACTTATCTGCTTTTCTTGGATAACCAGCACCAACCGATCTACAAATTCGGCGGGCAATGGATGATAGATTGCATCGCCGGCAGGGTCGCTTTTGGTTTCAATATTAAAATAGGGTAATGTTCGGTTGTTGCTTGTACAATAAGCTTTCACACTGTCTATCACGTCTGCCAGCAACGGTTTGCTTACCGGCATACGTTTCTGCTGAGGAAATCGGGGATGGGCTGCCAAACCCACATCAAACTGCGCGATTTCAGCATAATTCATTTGATACATATTCAAGTTTTTCTCCTCCTCCAGGGTTACCCTTTTTCCGTTAGGAGTTGTGCTGATTTCATGATTAAAAAAAGGTTCATGACTTAAAAGTACCTGGCCATCTTTAGAGATAACCGCATCCATTTCTAAAGTTTGCACGCCTAACTCGAGAGCATATAACATGGCGGGTATGGTATTCTCTGGCATCAATCCCCGGCAACCCCGATGCCCCTGTGTATCAAAACTGCTCATAGTTTTTGCTGATTGATTGCGGGAAACCAGGCAACCCGAAAAGATGCCTGCCACCAAAAGCCATCCAATTTTTTTCATAGCAGCGAGTTGAGGGTTGATGTTCCGATAAAAATTATGGATTCATTTCAATGGGCTGGGTAGCCGGTATACTGGCATTTCTTCTGGCAATATTTCTTACTGCCTGGGCTGTAACCGCTCTAAAAGCCTGCTTACTTAACTCATCGGTACTTTTCATAGCAGGAATCCCAGCATCTCCACCTTCCCGAATACTTTGTACCAAGGGTATTTGTCCCAAAAAGGGTAATTCATATTCTGAAGCCAGGTTTTTGCCCCCTTCTTTACCAAACAGATAATATTTATTGGTGGGTAACTCGGCTGGAGTAAAATAGGCCATATTCTCGATCAGTCCAATTATCGGAACATTTATCTGTGCCTGTGCAAACATGGCAATGGCTTTTTTAGCATCTGCCAGCGCCACATTTTGTGGGGTGGTAACAATAATTACTCCGGTTACTGGAACTGTTTGCATTAATGTAAGATGAATATCGCCGGTTCCGGGTGGCATATCAATCACCAGATAATCCAATTCACCCCAATCCACCTCCGTAACAAACTGACGGATGGCACTGCTGGCCATCGGACCCCGCCATACCACCGCATTCTTCTCATCCACCAACAACCCGATACTCATCAAACGGATTCCCATTTTTTCTAAGGGCACTATCATCCCCTTACCATCTACTTCTTTCATTAAAGGCCGCTCACCCCGAACCCCAAACATAATCGGTACGCTCGGTCCGTATATATCTGCATCCATCAAACCCACTGTGGCGCCTCCTTCAGCCAAGGCTAGTGCCAGATTGGCAGAAAGGGTGCTTTTACCTACTCCTCCCTTTCCACTCACTACGGCAATAATATTTTTTACCCCGCTCAATACCTGCTGACCCGATTTACGTCCGGAGCTGGTATTGGCAGTAAAATTCACTTGAACCTGAGCGGCTTTGTTTACTAACAGCTTCACGGCATTTTCGCAGGCGGTTCGCATCATATCCTTCATAGGACAAGCAGGCGTTGTAAGCACAACGGTAAAACTTACTGCATCCCCTTCAATTTTAATATCTTTAACCATATTAAGGGAAACTAGGTCTTTTCCTAGGTCTGGTTCCTGCACCTGACTGAGTGCTTGAAGTACTGATTCTACTGTCATCACGAAAGTTTTTGTTAAAATAGGGGAATAAAATGCAAAGTTAAACCCTACCTGCCGTACTTTGTTAGGGCAGAAAGATTCTTTTCAATAATATATGATTTTCTAACCATCGCAATCAGCGGCTTTGTAACTTTGCAACAAATATGAAAAAAACGCTATTTATATTTTTTCTGTTCTGCCTAGGCGGTATGCAGCAAGTATTGGCGCAGCAAAGAACTACCCCCGATTCGGTGATTCAACTGTATGGGGTGGTAATGACGGCCGATAGCCTGCAAGGTATACCCTCTTGTAGTGTGATAGTACTTGGCAAAGGGCGTGGAACCATCACCAGCTATGATGGAGTTTTTTCTATTGTGGTGATGAAGGGAGACATGATTACATTTTCTAGTGTAGGATTTAAGGATAGAACCATTGAAATTCCGAAAAACCTTGCCGATAATCAATACAGTGTAATTCAATTATTAGTAAGTGATACCGCTTACTTGCCAGCAACCATTTTAAAGCCGAGGCCAACCCGGGAACAATTTGAAAGAGATTTTGTAAATTCAACTGTTCCGGATGATTTATACGAAACGGCCCGAAAGAATTCGGATGAGTCTCAAAGAAGAATGATTCTGGCCAATTTGCCAGCAGATGCAAAAGAAGCAGTAAGTTTTCAAATGCGTGCGCAGGCAAATAGAGCCTATTACTCAGGTCAGCTACCACCTATGAATATATTTAATCCGGCAGCTTGGGCCGATTTTGTGAGTGCCTGGAAGCGGGGTGATTTTAAGCGTAAAAAATAGTATTTGTTTACCAGTAGAAACTGGCTTTGCAGTTTTAGTTAATTCTCAACGCTATGTATATTAAACAGATTGCCGTAATTGGAGCAGGAACTATGGGTAATGGTATTGCCCATGTTTGTATACAATATGGATTTCAGGTTACATTGGTGGACATTTCTAGGGGTGCCTTAGAAAAAGCCGAGAGCCAGATTGAAAAAAATATGGAGCGGCAGGTAAAAAAGGGGGTGTTAAGTGCAGTGCAGCGGGTGGCAGCGCTTCAACGCCTTAGCCTTTCTACTCATCTCGAAGAGGCCGTTGCAAACTGTCAGTTGATAATTGAAGCGGCTACTGAAAATCCAACCATTAAGCGGCAGCTATTTGAAAGTATCGACAAAGCAGCGCCTGTCGATTGTATTTTGGCTACCAATACTTCTTCCATTTCCATCACTTCCCTAGCAGCTGCTACCAGCAGACCCGGCAGGGTTATTGGTATGCATTTTATGAATCCCGTACCAGTTATGAAACTGGTTGAAGTAATCAATGCCTATCAAACCGAAGCAGCTGTTACGCAATCCATTGTGGAGTTGAGTAAGCAATTAGAGAAAATTCCCTGCGTGGCCAACGATTATCCGGGTTTTATTGCCAACCGAATTCTGATGCCCATGCTTAATGAAGCCATCTATTGTTTACAAGAGGGCGTAGGAACGGTGGATGCTATCGATAATATTATGAAACTCGGAATGGGTCATCCAATGGGTCCACTGCAATTAGCAGATTTTATTGGATTAGATGTTTGTAAAAGCATTCTCGACGTGATGTATCAGGGTTTTGGACAAGCTAAATATGCGCCCTGTCCCCTGTTGGTGAATATGGTTATGGCCGGTAAATTGGGCATTAAAACGGGTGAAGGCTTTTACGATTACACAGCGGGTACAGATCAAAAGCAGGTGAGCAGTAGATTTCGTTAACTTTATGCATGTTCTTCACGCTATCTAAATTATTATTCTTTTTTATCACGCCCTTTTTCTGGTGTGCGGCGTTATTACTTATTGGCTTTATTCAAAGAAAAAAAAGCAATCGTTGGTTTTGGATTGCAGGTATGGTATTTCTGATTTTTTCAAACCCTTTTATATACCGAAAAGCAATGCTTGCCTATCAGGAAAAGCCAGTTCCCCAATCACTTGCCAATCCCCCAATCAACACTGGAATATTGTTAACGGGTTTTGTGAAATTTGATACTGCAGGTAATGGTTATTTTGGAAAATCCAGCGACCGTTTTATTCAGGCAGCGAATCTATATCATACCGGTAAAATAAATCAATTAATCATCAGTGGCGGTAGCGGAAATTTTTGGAAGGTTGAGCCACCGGAAGCCATTTTTATTAAACAACAACTTATCAATAATGGCATTCCAGACTCCTGCATCCTGATAGAAAAAAGGTCTAGAAATACCTATGAAAATGGCTTGTATACTAAACAACTCATAGATAGTGCCCGATTAGCAGGACCCTTCTTATTGATTACCTCCGCCTTACATATGCCCAGGTCAATTAAAATTTTCAAAAAACTAAACATATCTTGTATTCCCTTTCCTTGTGACTTTAAAGTATATCCAGAAACCAACTATTTTATGAATACGGTTTATCCTGATGTTTCATTGATGAAAGATTGGGAGTATCTTATTAAAGAAATCTTGGGAACCCTGGCATACCGAATCACTGGAAAAGCGTAAATCAAAGCATTCAAATATATTTACATGCTAACACTTCAGGATCAATTTAAACAGGATGGCTATTTAGTGTTAGCAGACTTTAACTCGGAAGCATCTTGCGACCTACTAATGAAACGGGCGCAGGAATTGGCAGCAGGTTATAACTATGAGGGACATGCCTCCATCTTTCAAACAAACGAGCAAACCCGCACCAGTGATGATTATTTTCTTGCTTCCGGCGATAAAATCTCCTACTTTTTTGAGAAAGATGCATTTACGGAAAGTGGTGAATTAAAAGGAGATTTATTTCATTCATTGAATAAGATAGGGCATGCCTTACATGATCTGGATCCGGTTTTCAACCAGTTTTCCCGCTCGCCTCAGCTGATTAAATTAGCGGGAGATTTGGGACTAAATGGGTATGTGCTGATTCAAAGCATGATGATATTTAAACATGCCCGTATTGGCGGCAAGGTAGATATCCATCAGGATGCCAGTTTTTTGTATACCGAACCAACTTCGTGCATAGGATTTTGGTTTGCACTGGAAGATGCCACCATTGAAAATGGATGCTTATGGGCAAAACCGGGCGGGCATAAAACCCCGCTGCGAGATTGGTTCAAACGAAAAAATGGCGGAGGCACAGAAATGATTTCGTTACATAATGCTCCCTTTGAACCAGCAGAAATGATTCCGCTGGAAGTTAAAAAAGGTACTTGCATTGTATTGGATGGATTGTTGCCACATTTTAGTATGCCCAATACCAGTGGGCGCTCTCGACAAGCTTATTCAATTCATACCATAGATAAAAACTGCCGATATCCGGAAGAAAATTGGCTTCACTGTGATCGTGCTGCTTTGAAGGGCTTCGTTTAATCCGTGGGAAACTTATTCCGATTTTTCCTTAATTACTTGCACCTGATGAAAATCGCGCAGCTGATGTAAAAAAACAGCTTCCTGCTTGGCAGGAACCGAAATTTTCCAAACACAAAAAAGTTGCATCTCTTGTTGAATAATGGTACATCCCATTTGACGGATTATTTGCATAATCGGATTCATATAGCGATAGTCAAAATGCAATTGATAGGGAATTTCAATAAACTTTTGAATGATAGGAACCATTTGCAAAACCAAAGAAGTTGCTGTTTTATAGGCATTGATTAATCCCGGTACCCCTAGGAGTGAACCACCAAAATAGCGCACAACTATAACCCCAGCATTGGTTAATTCCCTCGATAATAATTGTCCAAAAATTGGTTTACCAGCCGTTCCGGAGGGCTCACCATCATCACTCACTCTAAATCGCTCTCCCGAGGAACCCATCCGATAAGCAAAACAAAAATGTACCGCTTTCGGGTGCGCTTTTTTACTGGCTATCAGCTGATGCTTGAAATCTGGCTCGTGAATAACCGGAAAAATACAAGCGATAAATTCACTACCCCTGTCTTTAAACACAGCTTCTGCCGTTTGTTCCACTGTATAGAAAGATAATGGGGTACTCATCTGGGGATAAATGTAATCATTCCAATAGCTATCAACGCCATAACTATGCCCAACATATTGATTTTGCTGAGCGTTTGTTTAAAAAGAAGCCAGGCAAGCAGGGTACTAAGTAATACGATTCCCATATTATTCAGTGCAATTCCCACACTACTTTGCTCGCCGGTTAATGAAAGAAATTTTACCAAACACCAGATTGAGAAATAGTTAGGAACGCCAATAGCAATACCTGCCCAAAGATTAATGAGATGCCACTTTCTGGTTCCCACACTATATCCATAAAAAGCTACCATTAATCCAACCACTCCAGCCACCCCAAAGCCAGTTACTAAATAATTGTGCCGATTCGAATCGTTTACAAAATTATGCTGAATAAAATTCATCAGTGTATCGAGTAATCCACTTCCTATAAAAAGTAGTAATGGCAATAGTATGCCGAGGCTATTTTTAGAATAATTATGAAGAGTATTGGTTGGATAACAAGTAAAAAAAACTGCAATCAATGCAACGCCGATACCTATCCATTGAACCCAAAGTAAACTTTCGTGAAATAAAAGTACAGAAATCACAACTGGAATGATAAATGATAATTTATTGGCAACAGACGACACAGCTACTGAAATTTGTTGGGTAGTAATTGCCATCAGGTTAAATACCAAAATAAAACCAATACCCATTGCTACAGCCCCATACCATCCTTCCTGTTTGAATACGATAGTAGGATGCGGCATACTGCCATTTACTAATGATCCTGTTACTACACAAACAAAATAATTGAGTACGATTACCTGAAAAATATCGGCTTTTGTTTTGCCCAAATAACTGAAAGCCAGCGACAAATAACTGGATAACAAGATAGAGGCGATTAAAAAAAACAAGGCAGATATCAACATGAAAAAAATATAATTTTACTGGGTTTCGTAACTATTACTCTTTTGCGTAGGATTTAGAAACCACTCAATTTGATCATCTAACATACTTTCCTTTCGAAATGCCTGCAAAGGAGGTAAACTTGGGGCAGGAATACCTGCTGAAGGATGCAGTGCGGAATTGGTTATTCTCCTGATTTCATCCCAACAACCCGAATGGATAAATGCTTGTAAAGTAGCCGCGCCCCCCTCTACCAGCACACTCTGTAGGTTTGCCTCCCGGCAATAATCAATAACTCCTTTAATCCAATCGGTACCCGAGTATGTAAAGGCAATTGCCTCCCCAATTGGCAATGCAGATTGCTCATTCAGTAAAACTGTAGGCGCTGCTCCCTGAAAAATTTGTAACTCGCTAGATAAAGCTCTTTGTGGATCTACCACCAAACGAACCGGATTTTTTCCAGGAACGAGTCGGGTAGTTAGTGCAGGATTGTCGGCCATTGCAGTTCGATACCCTACTAAAATGGCAGCTTCTTCTGCCCGCCAGGCGTGCACCCTGCGTTGGGTTATTTCATTGGATATCAGCATTCGATTCCCCTTTAATGAGCCGATGATGCCATTGTGGGTTTGGGCCCATTTTAAAATAATATAGGGACGTAGCTGCTCATGAAAAGTAAAAAAGCGTCGGTTGAGCCATCTCCCCTCATTGGCTAAAATACCCGTAATCACTTCAATGCCGGCTGCTTGTAAGATGCGGATACCGCCTCCACTCACTTTTGGAAAAGGATCTGTATTAGCAACTACTACCTTTCTTATGCCTGATTGGATAATCAAATCTGTACAAGGGGGTGTTTTTCCAAAATGGCAGCAGGGTTCTAGATTTACATACAATGTTGCCAGTGGAATATATTGCTGAAGATGATCCGGCACATTTTGCAGGCATTCAACCTCTGCATGTGGAGCACCATATTGGGTATGGAATCCTTCTCCGATAATTCGATTTTCGTATACCAGCACTGCTCCCACCAATGGATTGGGGGCTACTGAACCGGCACCAGCTTGGGCCAGTTCACAACATCGAAACATATATTTTTCGGAATCTAACATGCAGGTGCAGCAAAAATAGACAAATGATAGTAACATTGCAGCATGACTTACCGCGAGGCCGAACAGCGATTAGCCAGTGATTTACAACTTATCTATTCCAACCGGGAAAGTGGGCAATTGGCATCCTGGGTAATGGAGCATATTACCGGCTTACAACGGGTAGATCGACTATTGCAAAAAAATCAGCCACTTACAATAGATCAGGATGAGCATTGGGTACTTATTAGAGAACGTATGTTGCAGCACGAACCGATTCAATATGTGTTGAATGAAGCACCTTTTATGGGGTTAGTGCTGGAAGTTAACCGGCATACATTAATTCCCCGCCCCGAAACAGAAGAATTGGTGAGTTGGGTACTAGATGATCATCCGGAGAAAAATTTACGGGTACTGGATGCGGGAACGGGTAGTGGCTGTATTGCGTTGGCGCTAAAACAGCAGCAACCCAGCTGGGAAATAACAGCAGGTGATAGCAGCCTCGAAGTATTGCAAGTTGCTGCAAAGAATGCCGCCAGATACCAATTACACATGCATTTTGCCGAGATGGATATGCTAAACCCTCAAGATCCTGGCTGGGGTGGAAAGTATCAGGTAATAGTAAGTAATCCTCCCTATATTCCCCACATGGATAAAGCATCCATGGAAGCCCATGTAACCGCTTTTGAACCTACAACAGCCCTTTTTGTTCCCGACGAAAATCCCTTGCAATTTTATAAAGCACTAGTTGCTGCTGCGCCACTACATTTAGAAAAAGGAGGATGGCTGTATGCAGAAATTAACCAGGGAATGGGGGATGCTACTTTACAACTATTTCAAAACGCTAATTGGAAGGCTGAATTACGCAAAGATTTTCAGGGTAATAACCGGATGATTCGGGCTAACTATTATTAACAGTAATGATTTTTCGCCCTCAAAAGAAAATGCTAACTTACTGATAAGCCAAAGCTTTATGATAGTAGTGATTACTCAGTTATTGGGAGGCGTGGGCATGTTTTTATTTGCCATGCATTTTTTAGAAAATGCCCTGCAGGAATTGTCGGGCAGAAAATTTAAAATTTTTCTGCAGAAAATGGCTGCACGACCCCTATCGGCCATTGCCGGAAGTGCGCTGATAACCGCCATACTGCAGAGTAGTTCGATGGTGTCGTTAATGATTCTGGCATTTTTGGGTGCCGGCGTATTCACTATTCAACAATCCATGGCATTGGTGCTGGGTGCTAACCTGGGAACCACCATAGACAGTTGGCTGATAGCAACTCTGGGTTTTAATGTAAACATAGAACGAGCCGCTTATCCAGCTTTGTTTTTGGGAGCGCTATTCTTAATCATTAGAGGTAAAGAAAAAATTTGGAAAAATAGCGGATACCTGTTACTCGGGTTTGCCATGATTTTTATCTCGCTTAACCTGATGCGAACTGCCATGGAATCTACCCTGCAGACGTTTAAACTTGAGAATTATTTACACCTAAGCCATGGAGGATTTTTATTTATTGGTTTTTTAATTACCCTATTGATGCAATCCAGTTCAGTTACTGTTGCCATTGTATTAACTGCCATCCACAGCAAACTGATTCCTTTAGAAACCGGAGCATATATAGTTGTAGGAGGAGAAACAGCTACAACCCTAAAACTATGGTTGGGAACGATTGGAGGGAACAATATCAAAAAGCAATTAGCCGCCGGCAATTCGATATTTAATATAGTGATTACCCTATTGGCCATCCTTACCATGCCACAAATACTGTATTTTATTACCCAAACCCTCGGCGTTAAAAATCCTTTACTAGCCTTGGTAAGTTTTTCCAGTTTATTGAATCTGGCGGGTATTCTGTTGTTTATTCCAATCCTTACCCCCTATTCTAATTGGCTGGTTCGGTTATTTCCAAGGGGCAATGATTGCAAATCTGCTTACTTACAACATCCCGAAAACTGCGATGCAGAATCTGCGGAAGCACTATTAAAAAAAGAAGCCGGCTATTTTATTTATAATGCAATCCATCTGAATACCACACTTTTAAACATAGCAACCGAAGCAGCCCTTCGCATACCTGCTTATGAAGATCTTCATGAAAAAACTAACTACTCATCACTCTCTGCGGATGAAAAATATAATTGGGTAAAGGAACACCACGGAGAAATTCAATCAGCCTATCTTATTTTTACAAATAATCACTATCAAGGAGAAGCCCCTTTTTTACCCCTTTATATTTCTGCTGTAAGAAATGCCATGCATGCTGCAAAAAGCATGCAAGATATCTCTCATAACATTAATCAATTGAGTCGCTCATCCAAATCTCTTAAATTCGACTTTTTTCTGCACTATCAATTACAAACACTCGAACTTTTTCGAAAACTCATAAGCTGGATCTCACTAATAGAAAAGCCGAGTTATGAGGAGCTTTTATCCATGTACTCTTTACTGGAAAAAAATTATCAGGATGCATTAAATCGATTTTACAAAGAAGCAAGCGATACGATACTGGATGATATGGAAATTACTACCCTGCTGAATTTTAACCGGGAAGGATTCAGCGCCAACCGATCTTTGCTGATGGCACTTAAAGACTTACTATTGAATGTATCATCCGCGCATGACTTTGATGAAAAAGTAAACTTCATCAGTTGATGATACAAGTAAAACATATAAAAGGGTAATCAGGAAAATAAGCAGGATACTTATCTGATTTTTGGAATGGCAACCTGTAAACGACCGTTTTGAACAGTAGCGTTTATTCCTTCTGTTGCAGCCTCTTCAGGGATAGAAAAGGAGCGTCGAAATAAAAGCGTATCTTCCTTAGGGTCGTTTAGATTTTTTTCAGCTGAAATAAAAAGAATTCCGTCCTGGCAATCAAAACTAAAATCACTGGCATCAAAACCTTTCACTGGCATATCAATGTAGAAATGATTATCATCTGCAGAAATAGAAACAGAAGGGATACGAGTCTGCCAATCGAAGGTAAATAACTCAGCTTCCAGATCTAATAACCTGGCGCCAAAAAAATCATCATCACGCAGCGCATCTAAAGTAAATGCTGGTAACTTTTGTTCAGAAATGGCAGCTGTTGTCATAATTAAATATTTATTAATCCTACATTTAAAATAATACTAACAAATGTCAGTAAAGCAGTTTAAAACTAATCATTCCTTTGAGCAAAGATATCCACATATTTAGCAGGTTGGATTCCACAATTTTAGTAGTAACTTGTTAGTGAATTTGTTATGGATTAGCTATGGGATTAGAATCCGGAAAATCAAATAAAGATAAGTCGTTGATTTACAGATGGAAAAAGTTTAGCAAACTACTGGGGCCAGGATTGGTTACCGGTGCGAGTGACGACGACCCCTCTGGAATTACAACTTATTCACAAGCTGGAGCGGCTTTTGGATTGAGTACCCTATGGACCTCCATCATTGCATTTCCCCTAATGGCCTCCATCCAGCAAATGTGTGCCCGCATTGGTATTGTTACCGAACAAGGATTAACCGGCACCTTGAAAAAGCATTATCATCGTTCCATTTTATACCTGATGCTGCTATTTAGTTTTCCAGCAATTGTGATGAATATTGGGGCAGATATTGCAGGAATGGGTGCTGTAGGAAACCTTTTATTTCCAAAAATTGATGCTAGTTTTTTTAGTGTATTTTTTACGGGACTGCTGCTCGTTCTTATTATTTACCTACCCTATCAAAAAATGGCTGCGATTTTAAAATATATGTGCATAGTAATGTTGGTTTATTTTATGGTGCCTTTCCTATACAAACAGGATTTTACCCATATTCTCAAAAACACTTTTATACCTCAAATTCATTTCACCAAGCAGTTTATGGCAATATTGGTAGGTATTTTAGGCACTACCATTTCACCCTATTTGTTTTTCTGGCAGGCATCTGTGGAAGTAGAAGAGCAGAAAAGCCGAAAGAAAAGAATAGTGGTTGATAAACACTTTATTCATGAAGTAGATAAAGATGTGAATATTGGGATGGCATTTTCGGGAATGGTGATGTATTTTATTATTTTAACAACCGGTACCGTTTTGTACCAGGGAGGCGTTCGGGAAATCAATACCGTAGAAGAAGCTGCTCGTGCCCTGCAACCCTTGGCAGGTAATGCAGCCTACCTGTTATTTGCCATTGGCATTATTGGTACAGGATTAATTGCCATACCGGTATTAAGCGGATCACTCTCCTATATTTTTGCTGAAACTTTTGGTTGGGAACAAGGCTTGAGCAAAAAATTTCATGAGGCTAAGGGTTTTTATACCATCATTGCCATTTCGCTGCTACTAGGGCTTTCCATGAATTATTTAGGCATATCACCCATTGACGCCCTGATATATACCGCCATATTGTATGGAATTACCGCCCCGGTTTTAATTGCCATCATCCTGCATATTGCTAACAACAAAAAAATTATGGGAACTTTTGTAAACTCCCGAAAAACCAATATCCTGGGAATAATGGCGCTGCTGATAATGACGATTGCAGCTTTTAGCCTGTTATATTTGCAATTTACTACCTAAAGAAGCGGGAGAATCCATTAAGGTACTACAAAACTTACTGCAGGCTGAGTGGTAAGATTTACATTAGGAAAGATTTTATATCCCAAATTGGGTTGATAATATTCGTTGGTAACAAAAGACTCTCCATACATTTTAACGTAAACCGTTTGCCCAGAAGCAAAGCCCATTCCTACCAATTGGCTGGTAGAAAAACCTGTAATTCCGCTTCCATTACTGAAGTTAACCACAGCACTGGCGGCAACGTATTTTGTATGAGAAACATCAGCAGCCCTACTTAGAAAATATCTAACAAATGCACGACTGGCCGGGGTTGGTGTAGGATTAACCGTGTAGGAGAAACTAACCCCTGGTTCTCCTAACAAATTATTCCCGCTCACGGACAAAGCAGTTACAGTTGTAGTTGACTTTTTTCCAAAACTGATATTGGGTATTTGTGTTGTTCCCACAGAAGATGCAGCAGGGTCGTAGGAATGGGTAACTCCAAAAACCTTGTGGGTACCATAACCGGTTTTGGAAATTTCTAAATCATACTGATCGTATGGCAAATTTGCAAAAGAATACTTGCCTTGTGCGTCGGTGGTGGTTGACTTATTTGCCAAATTGGTAATGGTAACCGTAACACCGGCCATATCATTGGTAGAGGTGGTTTTGTCATCCCAGGTTTGAATGGTTCCAAATAAATTTCCGGAAGTAGGAACAGCAGGAGTACTGTCTTTTTTAGAACAAGAAATCAAGCTAACTCCGAACAGTAAAACAACTAAGTAGAGAAGTACATAGTTTTTCATGATAGTATTTATATTCTTTGAATTAAAAGAGACTAATCTGGCTTTTTATTGTTTTTCATTTGTAACATCCCCATAATCTGCCCCATAGTGTTCTCCATGCCATTGGGGCTGCCATCCAAAAATATTACATTTCCTTTTCCTAATTCAGCAAAGTTTTTCACAGCTTCTGTCCACATACTAAACAAGATTACATTGGTATCCAGATTTGCTTGTTTCATTTGCTCAGCAGCTTGCGACATACCCTTGGCCACTTCCTCCCGGAACAAAGCCACCCCTTGGCCTCTTAAGCGGGCAGCTTCCTTTTCGGCACTGGCAGAAATTTTAATAGCATTACCCTCTGCTTCAGCAGCTTTGGTTTTGGTAATGAGCAGGGCCTGGCCTTCATTTTCAGCGGCTGCTTTTAAATTATTACTGGCAACCACCTTACTCATGCTATCCATAATAGCCTGATCGAAGGTGATATCATTAATCTGAAGATCTTGCAAGTGATATCCCCAACTTTCGAGTGATTGGTCAATTTGTTCTTTTACAAATTCTACAATCTCCCTGCGAAGCACCAGAATTTCAGCCTGCCGCTTAGTAGCCACAAAGCCACGAATGCTTCCTTCTACCGTACGAATCAATGCCTGCATCAAATCTTTATCACTAAAAAACTTAAACGCCACATTTTTAATTGTCTGCTCGTCTTGGTTTATTACAGAATATAGCAGCATACTTTTAAAGTATACGTTGGCCTGATCGAGGGTTACTGCCTGGAATTCGAGTTCTACCGATCGATTTTGAATACTAACGGTTTTATATACTTTCTCCAATACCGGAATTTTGAAATTTAATCCGGGAAGTAGGATACGACGGTATTTTCCAAAAAGGGTAATCACCGCAATGGTTCCCTGATTAACCGTAACCAATCCGCTGAATGCAATCAAAATACCCAGCCAGATAAACCAATAGTCAACTAAAATGCTCATAGGTATATTTTTTATAAAGATACAACTAAAATTGAGGGGCACAGCAGGATAGGATGAGCGGGAAAACAAGCCATTTAGAATAGTTTCAGAAAGTGGTGAATGGAAAGTATACTAATAGTTATCTACCAAATGTTGAGTTATTATTGAAAGTCTATTCCTTCAACAATCAATTATTAATCAACTATTGCATGTGCCTAATTTTTGAAAAACTATTCCCCAGCCCAAACCTGCACCAACTCAATTAGCACATCCACTGCCCGCTCCATATCAGATACCCCAATCCATTCATGTTTGCTATGGATGGCCTGCATTCCCGTAAATATATTGGTACATGGCAAGCCCATATAACTTAACCGACTGCCATCCGTTCCACCCCGAACCGGATGAATGTTCATTTCCACGCCGGCTCGCTGATACGCTGCTTTTGTGTTTTGTAAAATCTCGGGATGCTGATCGATTATCAGCTTCATATTCCGATATTGTTCTTTCACCGTACAAGTTATCCTGGCTGCCGGATAAGTCAAAGCAGATTCTTTTGCGATTGACTGTATTTTCTGTTCAAACTGATGTAATCCCTCCAAAGCAAAATCTCGAATGAGATACCGAATCGTAACTTTTTCGGCATTCCCCTCTAGGGTATGCGGATGTACAAACCCCTCCCGGTGTTCGGTTTGCTCCGGTTTAGGTAATTCCTTTGCAATTGTATACACCAATTGAGCCGCAATGGTAATTGCATTCACCATTTTGCCTTTCGCATAGCCGGGATGTGCCATTACCCCTTCTACAGATATCAAAACTTCATCTGCATGAAAAGTCTCTTCCTCATAACTGCCCAATTCGCCACCATCTAATGTATACGCAACATTCGCCCCCAGCTCTGCCACCGATAATCGTTCGGTGCCGCGGCCAGTTTCTTCATCCGGGGTAAACAAAACCACTATTTCTCCATGTGGAATTGTAGGATGCTGCATTAAATAGGCAATGGTATCCATTATAATGGCAATGCCCGATTTGTCATCCGCACCCAATAATGTTTTTCCTGAAGCGGTGATGATGGACTTTCCAATATGCTGATGCAAGTAAGGATAGTCTGCCAACCGAATTACCTGCTCCGCATCATCCGGCAAATGAATATCCGCACCGGTATAGTGAGTATGCAAAATGGGCTTTACATCGGTGCCCGAACAATCGGGGGCCGTATCTACATGACTGCAAAAACAAATTACCGGCACCTTCCCCTCCACCGTTGCGGGAATATGGGCAATTACGTATCCTTCTGGGTTCAAGCTCACATCCTCCACCCCCATTCCTTTCAATTCGGCTTCCAACAATCTGCTTACGTTGAGTTGTTTTTCTGTACTGGGAAACTGAATAGCATCGGGATCACTGGTGGAATCTATTTGTACATACAGCATCAAACGCTCGGCTACTGAATAGTTGGGTTGATTGATCATACAATTGTTCTGTTAGAAATTTAATACTACGAAGATGTGTTGTTTTAATAAATAAGGGTAACTTACTAAAAAAATATTATGAAAAACTATCTGATTCCTTCTTTAGTGGGTGGACTGATAATTTTCTTCGCCCAAACGCTTTCCTGGACGGTACTGAACCTGCACATGCCGGCACAGAGCTATACATCTAAACAGGATACTATTACCCGCTTTTTGCAGCAACAGTTGGAGAAACCGGGGGGGTACCTGATTCCATCCGCCCCGCTTGGCACTTCCATGGACGAAGAAATGAAGCTAGCGAAAGACTGGGAAGGACGTCCGCAAATTATGATTCAATATCATGAGGGCTTTTCGATGAGCGGAAGTAAAATGGGCTTGAATATGTTCAGAAGTTTTGCTTCCAGTGTGTTGATGGTATGCCTATTCTGCTGGCTGTTATTGCAATGGAAAGAAAGGACTTTTCTAAAATGTTGGCTAGCTGCTATTGCAGTTGGTCTTATTGTGTATATCCAAATCCCCTACAGCACTTTTATTTGGTACAATATTTTCGACAACCGTGCTTACCTGGTTGATTGTTTGGCCGGATGGGCCTTATGTGGCGCCTGGTTAGGTTGGTGGTATACGAGAAAAGTAACCTTACCAGCCTGAACTATTGGGTTAATTTTATAAATAATAAAGGTCTCGTCTGCATGAAGCAGCGAGACCTTTATTTACAAGCCTATAAAAAATTAAGGCATAATAATCATCGACTTGCTATTGGTAATAGCTACCAACTCCAAATCGAAGTTAAGGGTTTCACCAGCCAGGGGATGGTTGGCATCTAACACAACCACTTCTTCTTTCACTTCAACAATACGTACCGGAAATTGCTGACCGCTTCCGTTGCTCATGTTCAGTTGCATTCCTACTTCAGCAACCATATCGGGAGGAAACTGTGCTTTAGGAAATTCCATGATCATATCTTCCATGCGGGGGCCATAGGCTTCTTCGGCAGGAATTACAATGGTTTTCTTTTCTCCGATCGTCATACCAGTAACACCGGCATCAAAACCAGGAATAACCATGCCGCTTCCCACTTCAAATTCCAGGGGATTACGACCTTCAGATGAGTCGAATGTGGCACCATCATTCAGTTTTCCATGATAATGAACCTGAATGGTATCACCGTGTTTTACTTGTTGCATGCTTTGAATTTAAAATGATAAAAAAAGGGAGTAGACTGTAGATCAACCCCCGGCAACATGGCCAGACAAGCTGACGCAATAACAAGGTTATCGACCGGTTAAACAGATTTTCCCGGCGCGAAAATACAATCCTTCCGGAATAATTGGTGAGTTTAACGCCATAATCAGCAAAAAATCAGTTTACCCTGTTTCGGCTTGGGGGGATATTGGCCGCCATCCAATCCGAAACCCTAATTTTGCCCAATGAAACCCGAAGATCTGCGTATCGTGTTTATGGGTACCCCCGATTTTGCTGTTGCCTCCCTGGATGCACTGGTAAAAGCAGGTTTACAGATAGTAGCCGTTGTAACCGCTCCCGATAAACCCTCCGGAAGAGGTCTCCATCCTACCCCCAGTGCCGTTAAAAAATATGCCATTGAACAGGGTTTACCCATTCTTCAACCCGAAAAATTAAAAGATCCTGCTTTCCTTAACTCCCTTACACAATTAAATGCGGATGTGCAGGTGGTAGTTGCATTCAGGATGTTACCGGAAGTAGTTTGGGATATGCCTCCCCTAGGTACCATCAATGTGCATGGAAGTCTGCTCCCCCAATATCGCGGAGCCGCCCCTATTCACCGGGCCGTAATGAATGGTGAAAAAGTTACCGGAGTTACTACCTTTCGGTTACAACATGCCATTGATACCGGAGGCATTTTATTACAGGAATCTTTACCCGTTGGGGAAAATGAAAATACCGGAACTATTTTCGAAAAACTTAGCAAGTTGGGTGCACAACTTTTAGTAAAAACAATGAAAGGATTGGCAGCCGGTGATCTAAAAGAACAACCGCAAGACTCACTGATACACGAACCCCTACACCACGCCCCAAAAATTTTTACCGAAGATTGTATTATCCATTGGGATCAACCCGTTGCAGTAATTCATAACCAGATTCGTGGTTTGTCACCGAGTCCGGGTGCCCTCAGCAAACTGGGCGAAAAAACTTTAAAAATTTATGCGGCGCAACCCGAAAAATCTGCGCATCAACTCGCCCCTGGAACCATGGATTCCGATGGAAAAAATATCCTACGCTTTGCCGCAAATGATGGATGGATCTATATTACCGACCTGCAACTAGAAGGAAAAAAAAGAATGCAAACAACCGATTTTCTTCGTGGCTACCGAATAGAAAAATAATCAACTACTGAAGCTGCTCCTTGAGGATATTTTTATCAACTACCCCCTGCACCCGATAGGTTTCTTTGCCATTTTTATATACGATAAAAACCGGTATTGCACTAACCCCATTGGCCTTCATTATGTCTGTATCACGACCGCCATCCACTTTCACCAGTTTATACTTATTGGGCATCTCTTTTTGTAACGCCGCTAAAACAGGTTCCATCTTTTTACAGGGAGGGCACCAATCGGCACCAAAATCAACCAATACCACACTGGCAGACCGAATCAGTTTGGCATATTCTTCGGCAGTCATCTGACGAGTTGCTTCCTCCGTAACAAACGGCAAACTTGCTTGCTTCCAGGAAATCATTCCGCCGGAGAGATTATCCACTTTTACAAAGCCCTTCTTCACCAACCACTCAGCAGCCTGTCCGCTTCTGCCCCCGGATGCACAATACACCAGCAAGGGCTTATTTTTATCTAAATACTTTATCCGCTCAGCAAATTCAGCTGAATTGGTCCAATCTGCTTGTAAGGCATTAGCCAAATGGCCTTGCTTATATTCACCAGCTGTTCTTACATCTAGCAATTGCGATTGCCCTGCTGAAACTTGTTGCTGAAACTGTGCGGATGAAAGTACCCCCGATTGAGCAGTTACCTGAAAAAAGCAAATAATGCCAAAGAGCAGCATGGTTCCTGTTTTGATCTGCATAATACTATACTTTTTATTGAAAATAATTTACAGTTGCGGTAAACATCATTTCTGAAACACCCAAGGCAGCTGCCGCCGCATTACTTAAACGAACCAATAACCCTTTGTTCGGTTTGTTATCTGGGATAGGGCCTAACACCCTCGCACAAATATACTTTACCTGATCTACGGTAATTCTTACGATACTTCCTGGCACCACTTCATTCATAAGCACATAATATCTTTTATCACCCCAACCGGTGATTGATTTGAATAACCCCCCGGTTCCAGAGATTTCCAATAATTGCTGAGCGGGTAATGCAGCTGAAAACTGCGCTGCATAATATCCCTCTGCAGCACTTACTTGGGGTATTGCAACCACCTGCTTTGCGGGAGCCGCTTCAACTGCCGCTGGAGCTGCCGGTACTGGAGTGGAAGCAACCATCGCTGGCATTGCAACAGTTGAAGTGGGGGTATTGGTTGGCAATTCATTTCCACTCAAATAACCCACCACCACCATATCGCCGTCTTTCAAAGTTTCCGATTTCAATTGGTTCCATTCTTTGATGCGAGGTATGCCCGGTTTAAAATATTGTAGGTTGAGTCTATACAAATTATCGCCCTTCTCTACCACATGAAAAACCGGTAAAGGGGTTTTGTCAGTAATCAAATTAGTTGCTGTTAATGGAATACGAATAGAGGAAGGGGTTGTTGGCGCATCTCCTGAAGAAATTTTGTTATACGCTTTAAGTTGAGCAAGAGGAATCCCCGCCAAAGCCGATATCGATTCTAGTGTTTCTCCGGACTTTAGCCGATACTGAACATAGCATTCTGGGCATTTACCTAACACTAATAATTTTGCCTGTGCCCTGCTAGCATAGGGAACCAGAAATAAGGACGCTATTAACCACCATTTTTGCAAGCAATCGAGTTAAGAGCACAAAATTACTCGCAATTGTAAGAGTAGCCAAGAAATTAACTCATCCGCCTATCTTTAAAATCCGCCAATGGGTAGGATAATAATTATTCAGCCGATGCTGGATGATTTTTACCCAACCGAGAATACAGCCCTGATAACTTACCAAATTCCATCCATTGGCAGCTTCCAGTAACATGGGCTGGCGACCCAGGTATGCCAACGCTTCGGATAAGTTCAGGTGAATTACGGGCCAGCCTTCTTTTAAACCATATTGCATTGCCCATTCGTGGGAGGGGATGATATCCTTTCCCTTTTCTTCACCCAACTCAACCCCTGCTTTTTTAATATATAGGGCTTCTGCCAATTGCTGAACGGCTTTCCAATGAACCGAAGGAATACTTCGTACCAGATTCCCCTGTAAAAAAAGGGAAGTATTTTCTGATAAGTGAAATTTCTCTCTAAATAACTGCGCACTGTTTTTATTGGGCTGCAGCAAAGCGTTCTCCCTATAATACTCCTCCTGAACAGCCTGCTGCTTTCTGAGCACCGAAATATAAAATCCTTCTCCGGCAAGCCGATTAGGGAAAAAACGAAAAGCCCCGGGTATATCAGCTGCAACAATACCCCATGCCTCCGGAACCAAGATAGGCACTGCCTCCATCTGCATTTCTTCCATCAACCACTTACAAATAGCTTCATCTTCTTCAGCCGAATAAGAACAGGTAGCGTATAGTAAAATACCTCCTTCTTTTAAAGCCGGCAAAACATCCGCCAAAATCCGCTGCTGACGCCTGCTACAAAGCATTACCGCCTCTTCACTCCATTCATCTAAGGAGGCAGGATCTTTTCTAAATAGTCCGCTCCCACTGCAAGGAGCATCTACCAACATCAAATCGAAAAATCCGGGTAACTGTTTAAAATGGGTAGGATCATTATTCGTAACTACGGTATTGGGTGAACCCCATTTAACCAGATTTTCAACCAATATGCCCGCCCTAGATTTAATCACTTCATTGGCAACCAGTAAAGCCTCTTGAAAATAGGAAGCCAATAAAGTAGACTTACCGCCGGGGGCTGCACATACATCCACTATTTGCAATGAATCGGTGCGCTTAAATAATTGAGAAAGAATATGCCAGATAAACATGCTGCTGGCTTCCTGTACATAATACCCACCTCCGTGTAAAAATGGATCCTGGGTAAAGGAAGGTCGGGTTGCCAGATACCTTCCCTCCGAACACCAGGGAACCTCCTTGGTTTGCCAGTTTTCTTGCAGCGAAATTTGTTTATCGGGATTTAATCGAACTGAAGTAACCGGTGCATTTGACTGATGGCACTCAACAAAGCATGCCCGATCAAATCCAGGAACATCCGCTAATGACTGTAAAAATGCTTCGGGTAAAATCATCTGCTACCCATTCATGGCATAAACAATGCCACCCCAAATATGTTGAAGAAATAAGGGCTCTACAAATGATTCATCTGTATGGCCTAAGCCAGTATAAAAAGCTCGTCCGCCATCAAAATCATGATACCAGGCAATGGGATGAAATGATCCGTTCTTCCCTCCTGTATAACTGGTTTCATCTAGGGTAAGCAATACGTGCAAGTCGGTTTGAATATTTTTATAATTATACCACTCATCGAATCTTTTCCATTGTTGTGGCAGGTGTTGCGTAGAGATATGAGTGGCATCCTGCACTACTAGGGTTGCCTGCTGTTGCTGGGGATGACTTAAAAAATATCCTCCCACCAATTGATTGTACCATGGCCAATCATACTCAGCATCTGCCGCCGCATGAATGCCTACAAATCCCCCCCCTTTATTGATGTACCGCTTAAATTCTGCTTGCTGCGCATCATCCAGCATATTTCCGGTAGTACTCAAAAAAACAATGGCATCGTACCCCTTCAGTTCATTATATACAAATCGGGTAGCATCGGAAGTAGTGTCTACCACAATGCCTTTTTCAACACCCATTGCCATCAGGGCTTTTGCGCCGGCAGGAATAGACTTATGATAAAAGCCTTTGGTTTTTGTAAACACTAATATCTTTTGGGGCTTCTTAATAAAAGCAGCTATCCCCTGGGATTGTATCGCAAAAGACATCAGTAACAAAAAGAGTAATTTTTTCATGTATGATTGCAATTAAGGTAAAGTTAGGTTTCCAGCCTGAAACGATATTGATAAATTAACTATATTGTAGCGATTTTGATGGTTTAAACTTACAAAATTAATTAGATAAACCCGGCGTAACTATGAAAATGAATAGTGGCATTTTATTGGCTTTGATGATGTTTTTCGAATATTTTATCTGGGGCGCCTGGTACGTTACGATGGGAACCTATATGGGTGAGCATTTACACGCCTCTGGATTAGAAATCGGTGCCGCCTACGGAGCACTGGCCATCGCAACCATGATTTCCCCGTTTTTTGTAGGATTGGTTGCCGACCGCTATTTTGCCGCTCAGAATATAATGGGTGTATTGCATCTGGCAGGAGCGGTTTTGCTACTTTCCGCAACCTTTGTGAACCATACCGGTACTTTTTACTGGATCATTCTTATTTACGCTCTACTTTATATGCCCACCATTGCACTTAGCAATAGTATTGCCTTTTCGCAAATGGATGATCCCGGCAAACAGTTTCCCTGGATTCGTGTGTTTGGTACCTTGGGCTGGATTGCAGCGGGATTACTGATTAGTCAATTAAATATAGAAAAGACTTCCGTTACCTTTAATATGGCTGCCTTGTTTTCGGCTGCCCTAGGTTTACTGAGTTTTGTGTTACCCAATACCCCCCCCAAAGGAAAATCAAGCGATGCACTGGGAACCGATGCCTTTGTATTATTTCGCAACCGATCGTATTTGATATTTTTTATTGCGGCTATTTTGGTTTGCATCCCCCTCTCATTTTACTACGGATTTGCCAACCCATTCTTGAATGAAATAAACTTTAGCAACGCCGCCGGTAAAATGACGCTGGGACAAGTATCTGAAGCGGTATTTATTTTAGCTATCCCCTTTCTATTCTATCGAATTGGCGTAAAAAATATGCTGCTACTGGGTATGACCGCCTGGATTCTGCGATATGTATTCTTTGCCTATGGTGATACGGGGGCTAATACCTGGATGCTATATGCCGGAATTATTCTACACGGAATCTGTTACGACTTTTTCTTCGTAACCGGCTATATGTACACCGAAAAGAAAGCAGGAGAAAAAATTAAAAATGCTGCGCAGGGACTATTTACCTTTGCTACCTATGGTGTGGGCATGTTTATTGGTACCGGATTTTCGGGATGGATTGTAGACAAATACAAAGTAAGCGAGGGACACCAATGGACGAATATTTGGATGGTACCCGCCTATATCGCTTTAGGTGTACTGATTTATTTTATCATGTTTTTTAAAGAATCAAAAACAGCTGAAACCGCTAACAACCCTAATGTATAAATTTATATGAAAAAAGTTGCCATGCTAGGCTCCGGTTTTATTGGCCGGTTTTATGCCGACTCGCTGCAAGGTTATCGCAGTAAAGACAAAGTTGTAAGCGTGTATTCGCGCCGGGAAGAGAGTGCCCAAAAGTTTGCAGCAGATTATGGTTGCATCCACTGGACCACCACCATGGAGGAATCCATTGCCCATCCCGATGTAGATATTGTTTGTATTGCACTACCCAACAATTTGCATGAAGAAGCTGTAATGCTATGCTGCAAACATAAAAAAGCGGTAATGACTACCAAGCCTTTGGGCAGAAATACTGCGGAAGCCAAAAGAATGTTACTTGCCGTAGAAGAAGCCGGCATTTTTAATGGATACCTCGAAGACCTTGTATATACTCCTAAATTTATCAAAGCACAGGAGAGCGTGAAAAATGGAGCACTCGGCAGGATACTTTGGGCAAAATCCAGAGAAACCCATCCTGGTCCGCATAGTGATTGGTTCTGGGATTTAGAACAAGCCGGCGGCGGATGCATACTAGATTTGGGCTGCCATTGTGTAGAGATTACCCGCAGCTATATTGGCAAGGATATAAAACCAGTGGAAGTAATGTGCTGGGCAGATACCCAGGTGAAGCCCATTGATGCGGAAGATCATGCCATTGGCTTGGTGAAATACGAAAATGGATCGATTGCTCAGTTTGAAGTGAGTTGGACTTTCCGCGGAGGTTTAGACTTACGCGATGAGGTAATGGGAACAGAAGGAACCATCTGGATCAATAGCTTTTTAAGAACCGGTTTTGATATGTTTACCACCGGCAAAGGAGCTGACTATGTAGCAGAAAAAGCCGAAAGTAATTCTGGCTGGCTCTTTCCGGTAGGAGATGAACTGAATGAATTGGGATACAATCACATGTTTATGGATATGTTCAATGCCATGGAAAAAGGCGTTGCCCCTAAAGAAACTTTTTACGACGGCTATGTGGTGAATGCCATTTTAGATGCTGCCTATCGTTCTGCTAAAACCAAACTCTGGGAGCCCGTTCAACTAGATATCTGGAGAGGAAAGACCGGATTAACCAAAGAGAGTCATCTGGTGAATTACGACGATGACCATTACCTGGTAAAAGAGGAAATGACACACTATGGTGCTAAAAAATTAATCCTAAAAAATAAGCATACCGGTAAAATTACCGAGCAAATTATTTCATAGCCGAAAGCCACAGGATTCATCCTGTGAACAAAAAACAGTTAACCTCCTTAACTAATTTGATATGTTGTTGCCTCAACATTTTATTCACCATGTATATTTTTGGCTGGAAAACCCCGACAGTGCTGATGACCATGCAGCATTGTTAAAGGGATTGCAAGATCTTTCTGCTGTGCCCACCATCCATCAATTTCATATTGGGGTGCCGGCAGGTACTAATCGGGGGGTAATTGATACGAGTTATGCCTTTTCTTGGCTGGCAGTATTTCTTACTCCTGAAGATCAGGATATCTATCAGTCGCATCCCATTCACCTCCACTTTGTAGATAGCTGCAAACATCTATGGAATAAAGTGGTGGTATATGATTCGGTTGGCGCCTAATTCTATCCCCTACAGATTCCCTTTCTTTAACTCACTCACGGCAAAATCAGCCGCCCTGGCCGTTAATGCCATATAGGTTAGGGAGGGATTCTGACAAGCGGAGGAAGTCATACAAGCCCCATCTGTAACCAACACATTCGGGGCATCCCACACTTGATTATTTTTATTCAGCACCGATGTTTTCGGATCGAGACCCATTCGTGCAGTTCCCATTTCATGAATACCATGGCCCATGGCATGACCATTATCACGGGTTTGAATATTTTTTACGCCGGCATTTTCCAGCATTTCTTTCAGGTCGGCAACAATGGCTTTGCGCATCTTCAGCTCATTTTCTTTTAATTCGCAATCCATGGCTAGCACAGGCAATCCCCATTTATCTTTTCGTGGTTTATCGAGGTAGATATGATTATCGTGATTGGGTAAAATTTCTCCAAAACCGGTAGCCCCTATCTTCCAGGTTCCGGGTTCAGTAATGGCTTCTTTATAATCGGCGCCAATTTGTAACTCGGCAATTTCGCGGCTCCAGCCATCTCTGCTGGCACTGCCCTGATAGCCGTAGCCGCGAAGAAAATCTCGCTTATCGTTGCCAATATTGGCGAAACGGGGAATATAAAATCCATTCGCCCTTCTGCCAAAATAGTAACTGTCTTCAAATCCCTCCACTGTTCCGGACGCTCCCAGATTATAATGATGATCCATCACATTATGCCCTAATTCGCCACTGCTGCTTCCCAATCCTTCCGGCCATACATCTACGGCTGAATTCATCAATACCCAGGCAGAGTTAAGTGCAGAGGCATTCAGAAATACTATGCGCGCGTAATATTCATAGGTTTGGTTGGTTTCAGCATCCAACACTTCTACCCCCTTGGCTTTGCGAGTATCTTTATCGTATAAAATTTTTGTAACTATAGAAAAAGGCCGAACGGTAAGGTTACCGGTTTTTAGGGCTGCAGGTAAAGTACTGGATTGGGTGCTAAAATATCCGCCAAAAGGACAACCCTCCCAACATCGGTTTCTGAATTGACATTGGGTTCTCCCTTCAATGGGTGCCGTTAAATTGGCCGTTCTGCCGATAATCAAGTGTCGGCTTCCCCCATATTGTTTTTTGATGCGGGCAGCCACATCCTTTTCAACACAATTCAAATCCATGGGTGGCAGAAACTGACCATCGGGTAAATGAGGAATCCCTTCTTTAGAACCACTGATGCCAGCAAATTTTTCTACGTAATCGTACCAAGCTGCAATATCCCGATAACGGATTGGCCAATCTACCCCTATTCCCTCTTTTGCATTGGCTTCAAAATCTAAATCACTCCAACGATAACTTTGTCGTCCCCATAATAAAGAGCGTCCACCCATTTGATAACTGCGCCACCAGGTGAAAGGTTTTACTTCCGTGTAGGGACAATCCTCCTCATTCGCCCAGGAATCCATCACGGCTTCTGCAGCAGCCCAACCGCGGTGGATTACCGGGTATTTTTTCTTTTGTTCATCGGTGGTTCTTCCGCGGTGCGGAAATTCCCAGGGATCAAGTGAGGCTGTTGTATAGTCTTTAATGTGCTCTAATGGTTTACCTCTTTCGAACATCATTACCTTCAATCCCTTTTCAGTAAGTTCTTTAGCGGCCCATCCTCCGCTGATTCCGGAGCCAATTACTATGGCATCAAAGGTTTGCTGAGCTTGTACCTTGGTATTTAAACGTGCTGAGTCGTTGGGCATGGCATTGTTTACGTTGAAGGAGTAAAATAAACAATTTGATTGAAAATAAAAAAAGCATGCCCTATGTTTAAAGGCATGCTTTCTAGTTTGATACATTCAATTGCTTACAGGTTCCCTTTCTTCATTTCGGCAACTGCAAAATTAGCAGCCCGGGCCGTCATGGCCATATAAGTAAGCGAAGGATTTTGGGTGCCGGTTGATACCATGCAGGCGCCATCGGTTACAAATACATTTTTACAATGATGTAATTGATTGTGTTCATTCAGTAGGGAAGTTGCCGGGTCCTTCCCCATGCGAATTCCACCCATCTCATGAATATCCAATCCCGGTGCTTGTCCGGTATCTTGTTTTTTTATATTGGAACAACCAGCCTTCTCCAGCATCAGGCTTCCCTGTTCTAAAAAGTCTTTCACCACTTTATCATCATTTTCATCATACCCTACTGAAGTAACCAGTAAAGGGATACCCCAGGCATCTTGCTTGTCTTTACTCAAACGAACATGGTTCGATTCTTTAGGAATGGTTTCGCCTTGCATCATCATAAATATCGACCAGTCACCCGCCTCTGTAATGGCTTCTTTAAATGCGGCGCCAATTCCATCAGCCCCAGCCCTTCCTCTGCTCGCACTAAAATGCACCATGTAGCCGCGAAGAAAATCCATATCCTGTTTATGTACGTTTCTAAAATTCGGCATCATCACTTGGGTGGGTCTTCTGCCATAATAATATTTGTCGTCTGGTCCATCATACGAAGCCGTTACTTTTCCGCGGTAGTTGTGAAATGCAATGTATTTTCCGAGTAATCCATTGTCGTTTCCTAAGCCATTAGGAAAACGAGAGGAAGTAGAGTTCAGCAATACCAGATTGGAGTTCAGGCAACTGGCATTTACAAAAATGATGCGGGCAAAATATTCGGTTGCGGTATGGGTATTGGCATCAATCACCCGCACCCCAACAGCTTTCTGCTTTTGCTCATCGTAAATAATCGAATGTACAACAGAGTTAGGTCGTAAACTTAATTTACCCGTTTTTTGCGCCCAGGGAAGGGTAGATGAATTAGAGCTAAAATATCCTCCGAACGGACAACCCCTTTCGCACATATTGCGGGCCTGACAAGATCCTCTACCCTGCTGAAAATGAATTTCATTCGGTTTGGTAAGATGGGCACATCTTCCTTGAATAACCGAACGGTCGGGAAAATGATGCATTATTTTTTCCTGTATTTCTTTCTCAACACAATTCATCTCCCAGGGTGGTAAAAAATCTCCGTCGGGTAAGGTTTCCAATCCATCTTTATTGCCACTGATACCGGCAAATTTTTCAACATGCGAATACCAGGGAGCCAAATCTGCATATCGAATGGGCCAGTCCACGGCAAAACCATCACGTGAGGGTGCTTCAAATTCAAAGCGGCTCCATCGTTGAGTTTGCCGGGCCCAGAGTAACGACTTACCTCCTACCTGATAACCGCGTATCCAGTCGAAGGGCTTCTCTTGCACATAGGGATGTTCATTATCTTTTACAAAAAAATGCTCACTCGCTTCGCTATAGGCATAACAACGGGAGAGCACTGGATTGGCGCTTTTTTCGGCTTCCGGAATGCGCCCATGGTGGGGAAATTCCCAAGGGGGCATGGTTGCAGTAGGGTAATCTTTTAAATGAACCACGTCTTTACCCCTCTCTAATACGAGGGTTGAAAACCCCTGGTCACATAATTCTTTCGCTGCCCAGCCGCCGCTGATACCCGAACCAATCACAATGGCATCATAGGTTTGTTGCACTTTACCTTTTCCGGCAATTTGAAGCGTATCCGACATAGAATTATTAATTAATAGGTTGAAATAGAAAATTAAATCATTCTTTCGTAACTATCTGGTAATTAACTGAATTAATTATCCACTTTCCCGGTAATTTTACCCATAAAATTATTGTATGACTTACCGCCAATTGGGCAATTCAACTATACAAGCTTCCACCATTACTTTCGGGGCCTGGGCCATTGGGGGTTGGATGTGGGGAGGAAGTGATCAACGAGAGGCACTGCAAGCAATTTTAGCGGGATGGGAAGCCGGAATCACTTCAATAGATACCGCACCTATTTATGGACAGGGATTGAGTGAACAAATTGTAGGAGAGGCCCTCAAAACCATACCCAGAGATCAGCTGCAAATTTTTACCAAATGTGGACTGAGATGGGATTTAGCAAAGGGCAGTTTTAATTTACATAGCAGTGATAATGCAGGAAATGACATTGACATTTACCGCTATGCTGGTAAAGAAAGTATTATAGAAGAATGTGAAAACAGCTTAAGCAGATTAGGAACAGATTATATTGATGTGTATCAATTGCATTGGCACGACCCAACTACCCCAATTGAAGAAAGTATGGAAGCACTTTTACAATTAAAGCAGCAGGGCAAAGTGAGGGAAGTAGGAGTATGCAATTATACAGCAGCGCAAATGCAAACAGCTGAAAAAAACATTTCACTCGTATCCGCCCAAAACCCCTTTAGCATGCTTAACCGAGATATAGAAAAAGAGTTACTGCCCTACTGCAAACAACATCAGAAAGCGGTGATGGCTTATAGTCCTATGCAACGCGGATTACTAACCGGAAAAATTAAACCCGACCATGTATTTGCAGCAGGAGATACCCGAGATGGGAACCGGTATTTTACTGTCCACAACATTCAAGAAACCCAAAACTTGTTAGCTAAGATTCAGCCCATTGCCGATGGACATTCCATTAGCTTAGGTCAATTAGCCCTTGCCTGGACCCTTCACCAGCCGGGAATTACCATTGCTTTAGCAGGTGCACGCAATGCGGAACAGTGTATTGAAAACGCAAAAGCAGCCACAATACAATTAAGCGCCCAAGAGTTGATTATCATAGAGGGGCATTTGCAAAAGCTACACCTGATTTTTAACTAACTATTGCGTGGTTGCAAAAGATTAGCTATTTTAGAAGTCTATGAAAAATTACCTTCCCATAGGCTTGTTCCTGCTCCTATTTAGTTGCAAGAAAGGGGAAGATATTGCAGTGATTATACCGGCAGCTCCGCTTAGTTCAGGTATCAATGTGAGAGACTATGGAGCAGTGGCTAATGGGTTTCAGGATGATACCCAGGCATTTGAAAAAGCCATGCAAGTGGCTGATTCCCTGAAACAACCCGTTATTGTTCCGGTTGGGAAATACCGGGCATATGTAAAAATACTTTACAATGGGTTAACCATAACCGGACAAAAACAACCTTCAGCCTCATTTCAGGAAGGCACCATTATTGTAGGAAGTATCAATTGTAATAATAAAAAGAATGTGCTTATTCAGCAGCTTGGTATTGATGCAGCCGGTGTATTAAGACCACAAGATGCTGCTGCGCTAATTTCCGGGGATGGAATTGATTCGGTAAGTCTGTTTCAAACCTTTCGAAATATCAGTTTGCGAGGAGGCGGCTATCACGAATTTCAACATGGCATCTTATGCCAAACAGGAAGAAACATCCAAATAAAAAATATTATCGTAAGAGACTTTTACCATGGCATAGCGATTCGGTCTGGCGAGGTAAGTATAGATAGTGTTGAAGCCATTTCTTGCGGCTTCACGTCTATTATCATTAAATCGGCCGAAACGTTTAATGCAAGAACCGCAGATGTGGAGGTTAATCATGTAAACATTTCTGGCAATGCCGGTAATCCATTTGAAAGAGGCGGAACCATACTGGTACAATCTTATAACGACAATAGCATTACCGAAAATATCCATATTCAAAATGTAACCAGTAATTCAGCGGGCGTATCTGCCATTGCGATCAATCAAACCCGTGGCATAGTTAGAAAAGTACAGATAGAAAATTGTAAAGCGGTTAATCAGGGTGATGATCCTAGTAGGGCCTGTTATGAGGTACAAGGAGGAAGTGATATTCTCTTTAGAAATTGTACCAGTGAGCAGGCAAGAGGTACCGGCTTTCGATGTGCCGGAAATACAACTAGGGTTCGGGTGGAACAATGCTTCGAAAAAAACTCCGGCATATTGCCCTGGCAGGGAAATTTCAATTACCTGCAGTTGAATGGTATTGAGATTATTAAATAATCTTTCCCGATTTTGCTCAATCAAACACCAAAAAAAATTGATTACCTTAGTGAAATATCTAGTAAGTAATTTTTTCCTTTTTTTATCTGAAACAAAACCGAACGCTTATGTATTGCTCCAACTGCGGAAAACAAATAGACGATAAGGCCGTAATTTGTATTGGTTGTGGAGTTCCTACCCAACATTATGTACCTCCGGGAAATAGTGGTTTTCAGGTGATGGATACACCGGTTCCCGAGGGACGCTTCGATTGGCTTACAACGCTCTTGCTCTGTTTCTTTTTAGGGGTTTTCGGTGTTCATAGTTTTTATACTAAGAAAACTACAATAGGTATAGCACAATTACTTACATTGGGTGGCTGCGGTATTTGGACGACCATTGATTTAATTATGATTATTGTTGGCAGTTTTAAAGATGGCAATGGAAATACTTTATTCAGAAAATAAAATAGTACGTATCGCATTGTTGCTATTTGTAGGGCATCTTATCTGGCAGCTAGACTATACCCAAATAGAAACCAACAGCACACTCTGTCTGTTTCATGCCCTTTCGGGAAAATATTGTTATGGTTGCGGTTTTTTAAAAGGGGTTGCTGCTTGTATGCACCTAAATTTCAGTAAAGCCTGGCAGTTGAATCCACTCAATAGTATTACGATTCCTTTAATCACCTATCTGGTGGTTAAAGAGTTTTTTCTTAGCAATAAGATGCTGCCATTTATTAAAAATAACAAATGAAATACTCCAAATTACCCTGCCTGTTTTTACTGCCAGCTGTATGGCTTGTTTCTTTAGTGCTGAGTATAAATAAATCACAAGCGCAACAGAAAATGGTAAAACGCTCCTCTCCTATTGGTGTATTTGATTCCGGTACCGGCGGACTTACCGTGTTGGAGGCCTTACTTACTATTGATGAGTTCAACAATATTACTGGCGAGCCGGGGAAAGATGGGAAACCCGATTTCGACAAAGAGCATTTTCAATACCTCGCCGATCAGGCCAATATGCCCTATGGCAATTATGCAGCCGAAAATAAAACGCCGCTGCTAAAAGAACATATCCTAAAAAATATGCAATTTTTATTGGGCAACACTTTTGAAAAAAAGGGTAAAAAATTGTGGATGGAACCGGCAAAAGAACCCGTAAAAATGTTAGTACTGGCCTGTAATACCGCAACCGCATTTGCATTATCAGATATTCGTACCTTTTTAAAAAATGAGCAATATCCGGTGGCAGCCATAGGCGTAATTGATGCGGGTGTTAAGGCAGCCCTGCAATATCAAGCAACCCACCCGAGAGGTGCTATCGGCGTTTTTGCTACGGCAGGTACGGTTGCCTCTAATGGATATCCCCGTACCTTACTCGAAATGGCTGCCCAAAAAGGCATGGAAACCCCGGTAATTGTTAGTCAAGGCGGACTTGGCCTGGCAGAAAGTATCGACCGTGACTGGAGCTACTATGTAGATACTGCTACCAGTTATCGCAATGAATATAAAGGGCCCTCGGTAAAAAATGCACAATATAAAATAGATACCACGCTACTGTCGATATATCGTTTTAATAGAACCGGCAATAAATTGCTTTGTGAATATGACGACAAAGGCGCATGTCAAGACATACAATTGAACGACCCCGAAAATTATGTACGCTATCACCTGGTGAGTTTACTGGAAAAAATGCGGCAGAACAAAACTACTCTGCCTATGAATACGCTTATTTTGGGTTGCACCCATTATCCCTTTATGCGGCCCATTATTGAACAAGTGTTGAAGGAGTTATACGATTATCAAGATAACAGCGGATATCGCTACCGCGAATACCTAGCAAAAGAAGTAGCCCTGATAGATCCTTCCTATGAAACGGCGAAAGAAGCCTATCTGGCATTGCGTGCCATGAATCTGGAGCAGGAAACCAGACAAAAAAAGGAGAATGCCTTTTATATTACCATCCCCAACCAATCCTTATCGGAAGTGCAGCTACAAGAGGATGGATGGTTCACTTATCAATACAAATATGGCCGCCAGGCGGGAGAATCAAAGCAATATGTACGTTATGTGCCTTTTGATATAAATAATATCTCCTCTGCCACCTATCAACGCATTCATGCTGCCCTGCCGAATGCCTATGGTCAAATAAAAAGGGTGGTGAAGGGGGCTGGGAAATAATTCAATTTTTTGTTTTTCCAAATTGCCTGCTCCGATTCAGAAACTATAAAAAAATTTAGAATCGAATAATTCTAAGAAGGACAAAACATAGAAATATTTTTACATATAACTTAACTGACAGAATACGCAGGAAAAAATATAGGATTCATGATTAAATTATTAACCTTTTTATTTTTATCATCAACAAATAGCTGTTTATTATTTTTATGCCCGACCTTGGTATGAAAAAAATTCCCTTTTTAATTATTTATATATTAGCAATCAATACAACGATTGCTGGTCAAGATACTATTCCATCTCTAAAAGAAGTAATTGTTACAACCAGCAGAAATACTGTAAACGCCCATCTACTTCCTTATTCATTTGCTATTAGGGATAGCCAACAAATGGCTAAACTAAATGGCAGATCTGTTCCTGAACTGCTGGATGGAACTCCCGGTGTATTTCTGCAAAAAACAAATCATGGAGGAGGATCTCCCTTTGTAAGGGGGTTTACAGGCAATCAAAACCTGATACTTATTGATGGCATCCGGCTGAATAACGCCATTTTCCGGTATGGCCCCAATCAATATTTAACCCTTCTAGATCCTCAATCCGTGCAAAAAATAGAGGTAATCAAAGGAACCGGGTCTGTGCAATATGGAAGTGATGCGTTGGGAGGGGTAATTAATATTATTACCCATATGCCTCATTTTTCTGATCAACCGAAATGGGCAGGAAAAACCTATGTACAATTAACTGATGGCGGAATGGAAAAAACTTTTCGTCCGCAGCTTGAATATAGTCGCCCCAAATTTGCCTTCTCACTTTCTGGCAGCTATGCTGATTTTGGCAACTTGAGAGGCGGGGATACCACCGGATATCAAATCCCCTCAGGATATTTGCAAAGTTCGATAGATTCAAAAATCCTTTGGAACGCAGGAGCAGATTGGATGATAAATGCTGGCATCACAGCAGTAAAACAACAACATGTTCCTCTGTATCATAAATATGTACTTGAAAATTTTATTCAAAGTTTCTCTAACCCTATCGAAAGAATTCAATCGGTTATTGGCATTAAAAAAGTATTCAAGCAAAGAAATATACAACAGGTTACCTTTCAGTTTTCTCGTCAGCAAATGAGTGAAAATCGCATCTCACAGCCACGCAATAGTTCGGTTGTTACCTTTGAAAATGACCGTATCAACAGTACAAGTTTTCAATCGGAAGCAGTTTGGAAATTGTCGCGTATATGGACTACCCGCGTTGGGATTGAATGTAATTTCGACAAGGTTTTTAGCAGTCGGATACAACAGAATACAACAACTGGAGAATCTATCAATAAAAGAGGGTTATATCCGGATAATGCAACTTATCAGCATGCGGCCTTGTATAATTTGCACCAAATTCAATCTGGAAAATGGCTGATAGAAGGCGGTTTGCGATTTCACCAGTATGCAATTCAAATGGAGGAAAACACTTTAGGAAAAATAAAGGTTGAACCCAAAGCCTTTGTATGGCTAATGGGAACTTCCTATGCATTGTCAAAGAAAATAATACTGTATGGTAATCTAAGCTCGGGCTACCGGGCACCGAATATAGATGATATGGGAACGCTGGGTATTATTGACTTTCGCTATGAAGTTCCAGCCTTTGGGTTGAAACCCGAATCCTCCCTCAATAAAGAATTGGGAATCCGCTACCAATCCGATAAAAGCCAATTTTCAGCTTCGTATTTTCATACATCCTTACAAAATTTGATTACCAGAATAAAAACCGATCAGGTAATTAATGGTTACAATGTATATGTAAAAGAAAATGTTGAATCAGCTTATGTAAATGGTTTTGAAGCCGAACTTCGCTATACGATTACCCCCCAACTGAGTGCATCCGGAATGATTACTTATTTATTTGGACAAAACATTACTCGTAACGAGCCGATGAGAAGAATTCCTCCTTTCAATACTTATTGTAATGTTGATTATTCATTTAAGTTTATTCATGTAGGTGTAAACTTTGAGCAAGCAAACGCCCAAACCCGTTTAGCGCAGGGTGATAAAGATGATAATAGAATTCCGAAGGGAGGTACCCCAGGATATACCCTATTGCATTTCTATGCGGGTGGAACCTTTAAAAACCTAAACTACAGAGTGCTCGCCAATAACCTAACCAATGCAGATTACAGAAAACATGGTTCGGGAATAAATGGAATGGGAAGATCTCTCACACTTACGCTGCAATACAACTTTAACTAGTAATTTTATAGCATATTTTTTACAAATCGTTTTGCAATATACAAAACTACTTATGTAATTATTTGCACTTACATCTTTAAAGAAAACACATGAAAAACGATCTGATTAAATGGCTTGCGCAATCAATTATGGGATTACTATTAACCGGGGCCGGGTTATCGTTAAGCATAGAAGCAGGCTTACAAAAGTTACAAGGATTGCCTTGGTTTTGGTTGGGCACTTTTGGTTTAATAATATTTCAAGCTGGATTATGTGTTTTGATTGATTCCTTAGTTGCCAAGATGAGGGTTAGGAAGATATTGTGAGAGGTTAATTAATCTGAGCACCTATTACTATAACATAAAAAAGTATGTTAAGCGCAAAAAGAAAATTTGATTCTTCTTTTTCTTTAAATTCTAACAGCATTATGCTCTAACAACCGAATACCGAAATCCTGACAGATTCCGGTATGGTACTTATCCAACGATGCTGAATAAATGATATAAACACTAAAATTCATGAAAAAAGCCCCAAACGGGGCTTTGATTGTGGAGAGTATCGGGGTCGAACCGACGACCTCCCCGATGCATCGGGGCGCATTAGTCAACTGAACTAATCAACTGCTCAATAAACTTTCTGCTTTTCATCTTTTTTATGACTGCTTCACGATTCCTTGCTTGTTGATTCGTTGCATATTTTTCTTCATACTTCAATACCCAAGGCATGCCTCCTTTAGTAGATTTATTTCTACCAGCATTATGCTGTAACAACCGAATTCCAAAATCCTGACAGCTTCCGGTGTAGCACTTATCCAACGATGCTGAATAAATGATATAAACACTAAAATTCATGAAAAAAGCCCCAAACGGGGCTTTAATTGTGGAGAGTATCGGGGTCGAACCGACGACCTCTTGCATGCCATGCAAGCGCTCTAGCCAACTGAGCTAACCCCCCAAGGGCTGCAAACTTACTCCGTACGAAGTATTTTACAAAATTTTAATTATAAGGTATTGAAACTACGCATCGGAGTTACAAACGACCTCCCCGATGCATCGGGGCGCTCTAGCCAACTGAGCTAACCCCCCAAGGGCTGCTAACTTACTCCGTACGAAGTATTTTACAAAATTTTAATTATAAGGTATTGAAACTACGCATCGGAATTACAAACGACCTCCCCGATGCATCGGGGCGCTCTAGCCAACTGAGCTAACCCCCCAAGGGCTGCTAACTTACTCCGTACGAAGTATTTTACAAAATTTAATTATAAGGTATTGAAACTACGCATCGGAGTTACAAACGACCTCCCCGATGCATCAGGGCGCTCTAGCCAACTGAGCTAACCCCCCAAGGAGTGCGAAATAAATTTTAAACAGGATAATGCATAATTTAAATTAAGCACAATTAATCCCAAATCTCATCCTTACCCGCAATCCAGTTCTTTACCGACTCCGTAGTTACCGACTTCGGACGCTCAAGCGGGAAGCCAAGGGCCCTATCCCAGCAAAGGCTAGACAATACCCCCAAGGCACGGCTAACAGCAAAGAGAACGGTATAAAATTCATATTCTACCAGTCCATAGTGCACCAATAAAGCACCACTGTGGGCATCTACATTGGGCCATGGGTTTTTGATTTTTCCAAGAGATTGTAAAATGGGGGGAACTGTTTCGTAAATATTCCAAACCGTATTCACCAGTTTATCATCGGGCATGTGTTTTTTACCAAACTCCATTTGAGCGGTAAAACGGGGATCTGTTTTTCTAAGAACCGCATGTCCATAACCTGGAACTACTTTTCCGGCAGTCAAGGTATCCTGCACATATTGGGCAATTTGCTCCTTGGTGGGGGCATCTGTTCCCAAACTCTCATGCATCTCATATATCCACTTAATCACTTCCTGATTGGCTAATCCGTGAAGCGGACCGGCTAATCCATTCATACCAGCTGCATAACTTAAAAAAGGATCACTTAAGGCAGACCCTACTAGGTGGGTAGTATGGGCCGACACGTTGCCACCTTCATGATCGGCATGAATAGTCATATACAACCGCATCAACTCCATAAAACTCTCATCGGAATACCCCATCATGTGCGACAGATTGCCTGCCCAGTCGAGCAGTCCATCCGGATGAATATGCTCATTATTTTTATACTTTCTGCGGTAGATATATGCAGCAATTCTGGGTAAACGGGCAATCAAATCCATCGAATCATCATATACATAAGACCAATATTCTTTTTTATTGATCCCTTTAGCATAGGCTCGTGCAAAGTTACTCTCCGTTTGCAGTGCCATAACACCAGTAACAAACATCGTCATTGGATGTGCATTCAGCGGCAAGGCATCGATGGTTGCAAAAACATGGTTGGGCACATGACTTCTTCGCTGCCAAACATTGGTAATATGATGGGCATCCTCTTCCGTTGGCAACTCCCCTACCAGCATCAGATAGAATAAACCTTCCGGCATGGGCTCGCCGCCTGGCTTAGCAGTAGGTAATTTGGCTTGTAATTCGGGAATACTATATCCTCTAAAACGAATACCCTCTTGGGCATCCAGTAAACTGGTTTCAGTTACCAGGCCAGTTATACCTCGCATGCCCTGATAGATCTGGGATAGCGTAACTTCTCCCGCTTTTCTATTGCCATGCTCTTTCAGTAAATCTTTTATTTCTATATTGGCTGCATCAGCCTTTGCTTTAAAACGTTCTTTAACGATTCCCATAATAGATTTTTTTTGGAGTTTGTCTGTAATCAGTATAAAAAAGAGAGAGGTCAGTTTACATCCTTAAAGGTAGGGCAAGTTCATTTGCAGAGCAAAGAAACCACCCTAATCGAACGTTAAAATCATTTTAACAATTACTTGGGTGCCTTTCGATATAGCAATATCACCACCCCAATAAAAATGGCATTCGGAATCCAGGCGGCAAGTAAGGGAGGCAAACTGCCCTTGGTTGAAAAAATAGTTGAAAACCGGTCTGTAATAATAAATAAGGCAGCCAACATAAAACCAATAGCCAGGTGCAAACCACTTCCACCCCTCACTTTTCTGCCTGCAACAATAGCGCCAATCAAAGTAAGCAGAATAACCGTTACACTGGTAGCATCCCTCCGGTACCTTTCTACTTTCAAATCATTCAATCCCTCCGACCCACGAAGGGTTTCTAATTCAATGTAGCGATTCAATTCAGGTGTAGTTAATCGCTCTTTGGTGTATTTATCCCTTCCCAAATCCTGTGGGGTAAAATTATAGGTCCGGTTATCATAATCCTGCAGAGTAACTTTCTCCCCCAATTGATTAAACTGGCGACTTAACAAAGATTCTAAGCGCCATTTACGGATGGCAGTATCCCATACAATCCCTTCTGCCCGAATATTATAGGTAATACGATTGCTATCTAGCCGATACATAAATACCGGACCACCCCGTTTGGCCATCGTATCGTAGCGGATAATTCCGGCATATGTAAAAGAATCTACCCGAAAATAAATATTGGTATTACCTCCCACCAATGCATTATAGCTTGAGTTGGCATCAATGTATTTCGATTCGAAGCTACTGCGGATCTTATTGGCTCTAGGCACTACATACTGATTCGCAAACCACAAAACAACCCCCAATATAATTCCGCCTATCCAGTAAGGTCGCAGCCACCGCCAGTAACTGGTTCCGCCGGCAATCATGGCAATGATTTCACTTTGCACAGCCATTTTAGAAGTAAAAAAGATTACCGCAATAAATACAAACAAAGGAAATAGCAGGGCGATAATGTGCGGAATGAAGCCGATGTAATATTCTAAAATAATGCGCTTTACCCCTAGCCTGGAACGGACCATTTCGTCGGTTTTCTCACTCACATCTATCACTACCGCAATAATGGTGAATAAGAAAATAGCAAAAAAGAAGGTGGTCAAAAATTTCTTTAATATGTACCAGTCTATCTTTTTCATGGCTATCCGCAAAGATAATGGGCTAGCGGCTGCACAGCTAAAAAACCTTGTTAAACCCTGTTCCTTATTGTTGGGCTACATCCGGTGCTTCAGCAGAGGTATCATCTGCTGCTTCCAGGAACCAAAAACCCCCTCCAGAATTTTTTTTCTTGCCTCCCCTACTAACCACAGGTAAAAACTAAGGTTTTGCAAACTGGCTAGCTGCAAAGCCAATAATTCGTCGGCAACAAAAAGATGTCGCAAATAGGCTTTGGTATAGGGAAGCTGGCTCTCCTCCGGTAATCCCGTATCTATCAGAGAAAAGTCATCGGCAAATTTTTTATTGCGAATATTCATCACGCCCTGCGTTGTAAACAACATACCATTTCTGCCATTGCGGGTGGGCATCACACAATCAAACATATCTACCCCCAACGAAATACATTCTAAAATATTCCATGGGGTACCTACACCCATTAAATACCGCGGCTTATCTGCCGGCAAAGATTCGCAGCAGGCAGCCGTATGCTCATACATCATTTCTTCCGGCTCTCCCACACTCAGTCCGCCTATCGCATTACCCGCAGCCCCTACCGAACTGATAAATTCACAGGAGGCCTTCCGCAAATCTGGATAAGTACTTCCCTGAACAATCGGAAATAAAGCCTGATTATACCCAAATAATGGTGGATGCCCTGCCAGGTAATCTACACATCGGGTAAGCCATCGATGGGTTAAATCCATACTGGTGCGCGCATATGCATATTCGCTGGGATAGGGCGGACATTCATCAAATGCCATAATAATATCCGCTCCAATACTACGCTGAATACCCATTACAGATTCAGGGGTAAACAAATGCCGGCTTCCGTCGATATGGGATTGGAAAACCACCCCAGCTTCCGTAATTTTTCGGTTGGCTGCCAAGGAAAATACCTGATATCCGCCACTATCTGTTAATATGGGCCGATGCCAGTTCATAAACCGGTGCAAACCTCCCGCAGCTTCCAAAATGGCAGTGCCGGGGCGCAGATATAAATGATACGTATTTCCCAATATAATTTGGGCTTTCACCTGATTCGTGAGTTGCTGCTGATTAAGCGACTTTACTGTGCCCACGGTACCAACCGGCATAAAAATAGGGGTGTTAATAGCACCATGATCGGTAACCAACGTACCGGCACGGGCAGCCGATTGCGTATCGGTACCTGCAAGCGTAAAAGCAATTTCGGCCATCCGCAAAAATAAGCAGAATAATGCAGGCAGAAATAATCGCTAAAATATCCTTCGAATCGCATATTCCAGAGATTCTTTGCACCACAAACATTATTTTTGCTGCATGTTACCAGAAATCGTCAGTATAATCCTTTATTACGCTTTTTGTGCGGTTTCCGCCATTCAGATTTTTTATTATTTGTTTTTCTTCAGCCGGCTGGCTTTTTATAAAGAAGCCCTTAAAACCGAAACTCAGGAAAACCCCGTTTCTGTTATCGTTTGTGCACGAGATGAAGCGGAAAACTTAGCCAGAAATCTTCCAGGAATTTTAGTTCAAGAATACCCAACCACCCACGAATTGGTAGTGGTGAATGATAATTCACTAGACGATGGTAGGTATGTGATTGATGAATTTAAAAAATCTTTCAAACACATCAACCACATTCACCTCACCCAAGAAGCCAAATTAATTACCGGCAAAAAATTTCCCCTCAGTATGGGCATTCGGGCTGCAAAGTATGAAACCCTTTTGCTTACCGATGCCGATTGCATTCCCGCCTCTGAACATTGGATTCATAAAATGCAAGGGGCTTATGGCGAAAACACCGAAATAGTATTGGGGTATGGTCCTTATAATAAAAGACCGGGCATTCTTAACAAATTAATTCGATTCGAAACCTTTCATACCGCCCTTCAGTACTTTTCTTATTCACTGGCCGGTGTGCCCTACATGGGGGTTGGTAGAAACCTTAGCTATAAAAAAGAAATATTTTTTAAAAACAAAGGATTTTCCTCCATCAACCAAATACCGAGTGGAGACGATGATCTTTTTATCAATCAGGTGGCTAATGCGAAAAATACAGCCATTATGATTGATCCAGACACATTTACTTATAGCGAAGCCAGAAAAAAATGGAGTGAGTGGATGGTACAAAAATACCGCCATTACACCACCAACCGCTTTTACCGACCCTTACATCAGTTTTTACTCGGATTATATTCAATCACCCTATTTTTTTATTACCCGCTTTTAATTTTGTCGGCTGTTTTTTTTAACTGGCAAATCGCATTGTCCATTTTTGCTGTTCGTTTTCTAATTCAAGCGGTGGTATATTACCGAGCTATGCATAAACTAAAGGAAGCTGACCTCTGGCCCTGGTTTTTATTGCTCGATTGCTGGACGCTTTTCTATTACCTTTTTACCATACCCGCTATATGGAAAGCACCCCGGAAAAACTGGAACTAATTGAACGCTATTTTGGTGATTTTAATGCTCATCAGCTGGATCAGTTTCGGAAATTGGAAGCATTGTATAAAGAGTGGAATGCACAAATCAATGTAATCTCCCGGAAAGATATTGATTCTATCTATTTACATCATGTGTTGCACTCCCTAAGTATTGCCGCCATTGCAGATTTTCAACCCGGAACCCGAATTATAGATATTGGCTGTGGCGGAGGCTTCCCCGGTGTGCCTCTAGCTATCTTTTTTCCGGAAGTTAAATTTTTACTGGTGGATAGTATTGGAAAAAAGTTAAAAGTGGTGGAAGCCGTATGTGAGGGAGCAGGCATACACAATATCACCACGGCTCATTCCAGAGTTGAGGACCTGAAAAAAACGAGTTTCCATTTTGCAGTATCCAGAGCAGTAGCCCCGCTAAAAGATTTGTGGAAATGGAGTAGCCCCCTGATAAAAAAGCGACAACCCACAGATCCTGAAAATCCAATGGCACATGGACTCATCTGCCTGAAGGGAGGTGATTTAGCGCAGGAGATTTTTGAAAGCGGAGTACGACCCCGTATGATGCCTATTTTTAAAATATTTGCCGAACCTTATTTCGAAGAGAAATTCGTTTTGCATGTTCCAAAATAAAACAGGGGAAACCTTGAGGTTTTCCCCTGCCCTATTTTTCTTGTATCGAAAATTTAATCTGGAATAATCAGCCGATTATTCGACCGATTGATATCAGCCAGCCGACTACTGGGGTCGATTTCGATAGACTTAATTTCTTTTACAGAGTGCGTAGTTTCGAAGGTATATTCGGGATGCGTCCATCTCCATTCCCGTTCTTGTTTCCAGGGTAAATTTCCTTCTGCGGGTTTATTTCCATACATCAGATTGAGGGGAATGGAATGCATTTCTTTGGTGCCATCTTTAAAAGTGATCAGTACATCTACCGGCATGGGCATCTTTCCAACCCGCTTTATGGTTATTTGAGCCTTGTCATCTTTCATATTCACATCTCCCACCGAATAGTCAATGGTTTTTGTAGAGTTGATAAAATACTCTTTATACCAATCCAGTTCCATGCCACTTACTTTTTCTGCTACCCTGATAAAATCGTTGGGATTGGGATGTTTGAATCGCCAAGTATTATAATACTCCAGTAAAATTTTATTAAGCAAACTATCCGAAACGATATATCCCAACTGTGCCAAAAATACGGCACCTTTTCCATAGGATGCGGAGGAATAGGCATAATTGGTATTATAGTGATCGGAATGGGTAGAAGCAGGTTCTTCTAATCCGCTTTTTGCCAGATTAAAATAGCTCCGGTAAGAATTGGTAAAGTAAAATCCGGTAGCTCTTCTCATCTCACTCATTACCCGGTTGGTACCATAATCCGTAAAGCCTTCATCCATCCAGGGATACAGCGATTCATTGGTACCCATCATCATTTGAAACCAACTATGCATCCACTCATGAATGGCCGTTCCGATGCTGGCCGATTTTAGTAAAGTAGCCATCGGATATTCCATACCTCCATCTCCCCCCTGAATAAATGTGTAGGTTTTATAGGGATATGCGCCAAATGTTTTCGCCATAATGGGATACGCAGATACCATGCTATCGGCTAAACGCTGCCAATTAGCTTCCAAAGAATCTACCTTTTTATAAACTACCCGAACGAGCGGGCCGTTTGCCAAATTACGGGTAATCAGGGTATAGGTAGGATCAGCTGCCCACATAAAATCATGCACATTATTTGCCTGCCACTTCCAGGTTATTTTATCTCCTGTTATTGCTTTTGCTGCCTCTCCATTGGTAGGATAGCCAAAACCTGTTTCAGCGGGATTCAACAAATCACCTCCCGCTGCCACTAGGTAGGTTTTATCAATGGTAATGTTCACCTCATAATCGCCCCAAACACCATAAAATTCACGCGCGATGTAGGGATTAGCATTCCAGCCCTGATAATCATATTCTACCATTTTGGGATACCACTGGCTCATACTGTAGCGAATGCCCTCCTTATTGTCTCGTCCGCTTCTTCTGATTTGAAAAGGCACTTGGGCCTCAAATTGCAAATCAATCAGCACTTTTGAACGGGGAAGAATGGGTTTGGTTAGCACTACCTCCAAAATAGTTTCATGATCCTTCAATTGCTGCGCCACTCCATTGATTACCACTTTTTTCACTTGCTGAAATCCAATCTCCTCTGGTTTTAGCTTACTAATACGGTCTTTCACACGATCATCCCAATCGAGACCATCTGAATTTCGGGAAGACTCAAACAATTTTGTTTTTCCCAGCTCCTGACTGCGCACATCCATGCTGCTTCCGGGTTGAAAGGCATTCCAGTAAGTATGAAAAAATATTCGGGTGAGGGTATCGGGAGATTGATTGGAATATTCAATTTTTGAAGTTCCCTTTAATCGATTCGTAGTTACATCCATATCTACATTCATCGTATACCGAATGCGTTGTTGCCACCGATCGGCCTGTGCGATTGCGGAGGAACCGATTACTAAACTAAATAAAAGAACAGCGCCGAATTTTGTATTCATATGAGTACTTTAATTGATTGAAAGATTATTTAGAGCAGGTAATTTACTCATTCCTATGAAGGATAGCAAAACCGCACTTAGTTTTCTGAAGATTTTGAGCTTTTTTCATCCCTTCCTTCCAACACAAGTACGATTTCACCCTTGGGAGGCTTTTGCGTAAAATAGGCAATCAACTCTTGTAAGGTTCCTCTGCGGGTTTCCTCAAACATTTTAGTAATTTCTCTGCTCACGCTTGCTCGGCGTGTTTCTCCCATGTAGGTTGCCAAATCTGTGAGTGTTTTTACTAGTCGAACCGGACTTTCATACAAAATAATCGTTCGGGTTTCGGTAGCCAATAATTTCAGTAAAGTTTGTCGCCCCTTTTTTAAGGGCAAAAATCCTTCAAAACAAAATCGTTGGGCAGAAAAGCCACTGTTAATGAGGGCAGGTACAAAAGCGGTAGCCCCGGGTAAACAATTAACGGTTACACCCTGTTGAATACAAGCTCTTACCAACAAAAATCCGGGATCCGAAATTCCGGGTGTTCCGGCATCCGTTATCAGCGCCATTTTTTTACCTGCCTGTAATTGAGCAACCAAATGATCGGCAACGCGATGTTCATTATGCTGATGATAGGGAGTAAGGGGCTTATTAATCTGGTAATGTTGCAACAGTTTTTGAGAAGTGCGGGTATCTTCACATAGTATCAAATCAACCTCTTTCAGCACTTCCAGAGCCCTGAGGGTAATATCTTTTAAATTACCAAGCGGGGTGGGAACCAGGTAAAGCAATCGGATTATTTTAAGGTAATAGAAATACTCAGGCAGAAACGAAAACTTCAAAAAATTCCATCACCGGATTCGCCAGCAACTGTTGAGCAGCCTGTTGTGCAATGGATTCCGCCGCCGCCGCATCAGCCGCTTCTATTGAAAGGTTAATTTGTTTACCTACCCGCACATCTTGTACCCCGGAAATTCCCAATTGATGGAGCCCCGACATTACGGCTTTACCCTGAGGGTCTAACAAATCTTTCAAGGGCATCACTTTAATTTGAACCTGATAGGTCATGTGTATTTTTTTTATATAACAAAGATAAGGCTAGATAGGTAACGAATCCAACCGATACGCCCAACCAGCCCAGTATCCAGCCAGCGATGGCAGAAATCCCTACTAGAGCAATTAGGTATCGGATTTTTATCCGGGAAGCTCGATCACCCGAAAATTTAAATGCTAGCATGGGTAAACGGCTCACCATCAGGTAGGAAGCAACCAAAATCACCCCATACCAAAACCACTGATTACTAAGTAAATTAAATTGCCAAACAGCAGAGGTAAACATATTTACCAATGGAAAGGAAGCCAGCCATAACCCAATGGCCGGAATTGGCACACCGGTAAATTCATGGCTATTTCCGCCCGATACATTAAAACGAGCTAGGCGGTAAGCACCCGCCATTGGGATTAAAAAAGCGGGTAGCAACCAGATTTCTGAAATATCCAACCCATTAGGTTCTTGGGCAAACGAATACCTCAAAAACTGAAAGGCAATCATTCCGGGCGCCACCCCAAAACTTACCACATCCGAAAGCGAATCTAACTGGGCACCTATTTCGGAGGTAGCATTCATCCATCTTGCCACCATACCATCTAAAAAATCTACTACAGCAGCAGCCGCAATCAGGCAGGAAGCCCACACCATTCTCTCAGGCAAAATCACTACATTTTGTGCATACTCATCCACCTGGATGGTTATACCTGGCTGCAACAAACAAACCAAAGCCATGCAACCCAACAGCAAGTTGAGTAGGGTGAAAATATTGGGTATTTGTTTCATGCAATTATTTTAAACAGGGGATTGTTTTAAAACTATTTCGAATGCTTCATATATCTCTCAATCTCATCCACGGTAATCGGTATCTTTTTCATCAAATCAACCGGTCCATTTTTAGTTATCCAACAGTTATTTTCTATGCGCACACCTATTTGCTCTTCTTCGATGTATATTCCAGGTTCTACGGTGAATAACATACCCGCCTGAATAGGGGAAGTTCGGGTGCCCAAATCATGCACGTCTAATCCTAAGTGATGAGAAATGCCATGGTACAGATATTTTCGATACAAGGGTTGCTCCGGATCTTCGTTCTTTACGGCTGCCTTACTCAACAATCCGATTTTAATAAATTCCCGCGTAGCTTCTTTGCCCACTTTGTCGGTATACGTTGCGATAGTTATTCCCGGCTTTAATAATGATTTTGCATAATCATGGAGGTGTAAACATGCATTATATACCTGCTTCTGCCGAGGCGTAAATTTTCCGTTTACCGGAACCGTTCTGGTAAGGTCTGCACAGTAATGCGCATATTCGGCACCAAAATCCATCAACACCAAATCACCCGATTTACATTCGGCATTATTGCTAATATAATGAAGGGTTCTGGCATTATCACCAGAAGCAATTATGCTATGATAGGCAGGCCCACTAGCCCGATTTTGTAAAAAAGAATGCCAAATTTCTGCCTCGATTTCATATTCATGTACACCGGCCCGAATAAACTTTAACAATCGCTCGAAAGTTTTTCCGGTAATGTCTATCGCCTGTTGCACCAACTCAATCTCATAGGGTGTTTTGATGGCTCGCAGCTTTTTTAAAATTTTAGCAGAACGATGATATTGATGCAGGGGATAAGCTGATTTTATCTTATCTAAAAAACGATATTCATGACTGCGAATTTCAGTGGCTTTCCGGTCGTTTTCATTTGAATCTAGGTAAATATGATCTGCCAGATGAATCCAGGTTTGCAACAAAGGCTCCAAGATATCTAACCAAACTATGGTTTCCATTCCTGAAATTGCGGCAGCTTCTTTTGCCCTTAATCGCTTACCATCCCATTTTTCTTTTAGCTCATTGGGGCGGGTAACTACGAGTACCTCGCGGTACTTGGGGTCTGGACAATCCGGAAATAGAATTACCATCGTTTGCTCCTGCGGAATACCGCTCAGCCAGATAATATTGCTGTTTTGCTTAAAGGTATGCAAAGCGTCTCCGTTATAGGGCCACTCATCATTACTTACAAAAACAGCGATGCTGTTGGGCAGCATTTCCTTTACAAAACGCTTTCGGTTGGTAATGAATAAGGCCGGATTAATAGGATTGTATTTCATATAGACCCTTTGTGCTGCAAGATAAAAATAATGGTGGGTTAACCCATATTTATCTTTTCACCCGGCTACTAGAAAGAAACGGAGGGGCAGCGAGTTTGCCTACCCTGACTAGAAGGGAATAAGCCCGATTTTACAATAGAAATTTCATACGCACCCCTTGTAAGATTACTTTTGCTTAAAGTTGAAATGGTGGCATCGTAGTTAAACGTCATTTTCAAATCGTTAATCTGATACCCGAACAACGGAATTACAGCATCATTATTTCGATAATAAACACCCATTATCAACTGACGGGCTCCATTATCCCCCAAATCTCGGTTGGCATTGATGCCGGCCAATATTTCCCGGGAATTGCCAACCATACTCACATAAATATTTGGATTTAGAATCCACGTATCTACCACCTTCACACTTGCGTTGATAAAAAAATTATACCGGCGACTGATTTCATTATTAGATACACTCGCATCAAAAAAAGATTCACGGGGTGTATTAATATGCATTACACTAACTCCCGTATTAAAATAAAAATTCTCAGATGCAAAATAGGCATAATTGATTCCTGCCTGCAAATCAAGATACGAAACCTGATTAGTGGCAAAGGGTTCGAAGGAAGGGATATTGGTATCAAAGAAAACACCATTCCACTGATCATCAAAAGTGAGTTTGGTTACATCAATCCTCTTTTGGGTATAGCCCACAGAAAATCCGCCACTCAACAAACTATTGTATCCCAACATTTGGTGATATGCTAGCGATAGCATTCCGGTGGTTCCGGTTAAACTTCCCGATCCCGCCTGATCTTTCCATAACATACCCCCTAATCCAACCCACCCATTTTCAATGCGATTACCCAATAATTTTACATCCCCCCAAGCCGACATCGTTTTATAGGGCGAACCCACGCTTGCCCACTGACTTCGGTAATTAACCCCTGCCCGAAAATCAAAATCAGGATTAAACCCGGTATTAGCTGGGTTCACCAACATAGGTGCATTATAGTATTGAGAAAAATGCAAATCCTGCCCCCATGCTTGTAAAGAAAGCATCCCAAGTAAAAAGTGCAGCAGTATTATTTTTATTCTTTTCATTAGCGTAATAAGGTAATATCCCCTTTTTTAGTTCCTTTCCTGCCATCCGAAAATTCAACTTCTACCACATAATGGTAAACATCCTGTGGTTGTAATTTTCCATTCGAAGTTCCATCCCATCCCCCTAAATAATCATTGGTAAAGAAAACCAATTCACCCCAACGGTTATAGATTTTCCAATTAACTTTTGCCAATCCAAACCCTTTCACAAAAATCCGGTCGTTTCGCCCGTCTCCATTGGGAGAAAAAGCATTGGGCACTTCCACTCCCGGAACTACCGTTACCGCAACGTTGATGCAGGCGGTATCAGAACATCCGGCAGGATTAAATGCAACCAAACAGGCATTGTAGGTTTCAGAAGCATTATACAAATGCTTAACAACAGTATCCTTGCGGATGGTCTCTAAACTCCTACCATCCCCAAACAGCCATTTATATCTACTCGCATTAGCACTCAAATTTACGAAGTTTACCGGCTCATTGGTAGGTGTGGGGTTGGGATTTATATCAATACCCGACTGTGGCACCGGTTCTACCCGTATTGTAAAAGTATTGGTGTCCGAAATATTGCAGGTAGCCGCATCTACCGCTATTAATGTAACAACATAATTACCAGTAGCAGCATATCGATGGGTTGGGCTAACCTCATTGCTGAGTGGACTCCCATCTCCAAAATTCCAAATAAAAGTTTGTCCACCTAAAGAAGTGTTTTCGAAAAATGCATCATAGGGTACACATCCCTGTGCAGGCGTTTTAAACTGCGCTTTTACATTAGCAGCAATGCGTATTTGCTTTACAACGCTATCGGGCTCGTTGCAATAGTTGGTATCAATTAATACCATTTTAACCTGATAAGTTCCCGGAGCGGTATAGGTATGACTAAAAGAATTTTTTCCACTGGTAAATACGGTTCCATCGCCCAAATCCCATCGAAAACTATTACTCGCAAATGGTTTTGAAGCAGAACTGGTATTGGTAAACTGATAAGCAAGGGATGCGCAAGGAGGCAACTTAGCTTCCACAAAAGATAAATCTGCTTTGTCGTTTCTCACCCGTAAATTGATAAAGGCCGAATCGGCAATATTGCAGGAGGTAGAATCTACGGTAATTAGTTTAACTCTGTAAATTCCGGCTGAATTGAATGTATGAGAGGCTGTTGGACCATTGGTGATAACAGGTGCTGATCCATCATTAAAATCCCAAATGTATTGTTTGCCCATGGCAAGGGTATCTGTAAAGTCGACCGACATAGGAACACAGCCACTGGTATCGCGAACCACCCCATCAATGGTGGTTCTAATAGCGGCAGCTATACCAGCGAGATTAAATGCAATTTTTACGGCTGCCAAATTACAGCCACTAGTTGTGCCATTATTAGGTGCCCATACTCCGGGAGAAGTGGGGAATCGGGCACTGGAAGCCCCCCCGCAATTGGCACATAGTGATTGATAAATTACACCGTTCCCGTCGAATCTACTGGTACCCCCATCCACATGTTCACCGAAGCCTCCGCTTTGTCCAAAATATGAACCGTATAACTGGGAAGTGGCATCCTTTTCCATTACAAAAAAATACAAATCATTATTATCAGTTGTTTTTTGAAAGCCATCCGGCGTTACCGATAAGCCATTTGTTCCGGAACTAGGGAAGCCAGTTATGGTGTTGGCTGATCCTCCCCAACCCGAATAATAAACATTTTCGCATCTATCTACCAGAAAAGCGGTAGGCGATAAATTTGGATTACTGGAATTGGTTCCAAAAATGGTTGAGTATACCGGATCACTTAAATCCTGCTTAATTTTTACAATAAACTGTTTCCCCCCTGGCTGATTAAAAATAGCATTAACAACTGGCCAGGTTCCGGTAGTTGTTCCAGCAATATAAGGGAAGCCAAACTTATCGTATTGAATACCATATATACCATCCACCCCCGCTGTACCCCAGTAAGTACTCTTGAGTAAATTTCCTGCATTGGAAAATTCAGTTATAAATCCATCTCCCAAGCCACCCTGAAATGCTGGATATTTAACGCCAGTTTTATTGCCTGGAAAATCGGGACTAGCCGTGGCACCAGCTACCAAAATATTATTGTTGATGGGATTTAATGCCAACACATAGGCGGCATCATCATTATTGCCGCCAAACAGCACACTAAAAATTACAGACGACAAGTTGGGAGATAGTTTGAGGATCACTGCATCCTGCGCTCTACCTGCCGCATTGGTTCCACCTAAAGTGGTTTGAGAAGATACGGGCGTAGTAGGAAAATCGCTCGATTGGGTGCAGGATGCGAAATATACATTGCCAGAATTATCCAAAATAACTTCACTCCTGGCATCATCCCCATAATTTCGGTTGATAGAAATAGGGCCCTTAAAACTATATTTATGAACAATATTCACTCCATCCTGGCCATTTCCGCCAATTCTAACAGAACCTATTAAGGCAGTTCCGGTTCCATTTAATTTGGTTACTACAATATGCCAGCTATTACCCAACAAAGATCCGTACGACTTTAATGCGCCTGCAGTAGGATAATCGGTAGAGGTAGAACGACCGGCTATTACTAAATTACCATCTTTATCAACCACCATACTATGCGGCTGCTCATTCCCATTTGAACCTCCTAAATAAGTTGCATATTCCCTTTTGGTTCCGGATGGATCAAATTTAATGATAGCCATATCGAATCCATTACCCGGCTCGCCCGTTGATGTTACACCCCCTTGAAAAGTTTGCTGAAAAGCACCATTACTTGTAGGGAATGTTAATCCGAGATTATTGCCAAATGCAATTCCTCCTGCATAAAAATTACCCTGATTATCGTAAGTGGCAGTATATCCCCAGTTATCGGTGCGACTTCCGGTAAACGTGGAAAATATTACAGTGGGATCAATAACCAATGTAGCAGATTTATTAACCGGCATTGCTGTTTTAAAGCGAACAATATTTCCCTTTACCTCGTACCGGCAATTCACTTCTTGTTTTACTCCATCCATCAACTGATAACTATAGGGGGGCAATTCCTTTACCTGTTGCACAGAGGTTTGTAAAACCAATCCTGCATCTTTCAATTTTAACGACTCCAAACCATCAAAATAAAGCGCGATATCTTCTACACGTCCGCCTGGATGAACAATAAAATCATACTTTAACGAACCGTCAGAAGTGTAATAGCGAATATCAATGTTGGGATAAATATGCTGATAAGTAACGGCTAAAAATGTGCGGCAATTGCTTGCCCAGCGAGCTGGATCATTACCAATGATATAATTGGTTTTACTATCCAATAGTTTTTCGGGAATAATGATTGCCTTAGGATTTGCATTTAATAACCGCATCTGATATTGATGCGAATGCAATACAATCGATGAGGGTTGATCAAGAACAGAGATTGGCACACTGGCTAACGAATCGGTAGTTTTCGTTTCTTCCTTCCCTCGATGCACCCATTCAGCTATACGAGATATATCTTGGTTTTTATGCAAAACCACTTTATACCCATCCTGTGTGAGCATAAACAAACCTGCCTGTAAATCGCCTTTAAATTTTACCGATTCATGCCATTGCCCTTTGTTCTCAATAAATTGAAGATTATCCTGCGCATTAACAAGTGATGCCCCCAAAAAGAGTACAACATGAAAACAACTGATTATAACTCGTCTTACCATTTGCGTAAATATCTAACTTAATTCTTCGATTTATCCTGATTATTGTCAGGAAATTTTACTCCATACCGTTCCGCCATCCTGCATACTCAGATAACTTCTTAATATCAAATTCTTTGCCAAATCTAAACTTAAGTCCTCTTCCACTAGTTTTTCGGCCTCCAATTTGGCTTTTTCTAGCCAATCTCGGTCGTGAATGATGCTGGCCACCTTAAAATTGAGTGCCCCACTCTGGCGGGTACCTTCAATTTCGCCAGGCCCACGAAGGGCTAAGTCCTTCTCTGCCACCACAAAACCATCATTAGTGCTCGTCATAACTTGGATACGTTCCGCAGCTTCTTTGCTGGTTTTGTAACTCGTTAATAAAATGCAAAAACTTTTTTCACTGCCCCTTCCTACCCTGCCACGCAGTTGGTGTAACTGAGATAAGCCAAATTTCTCGGCACTTTCTATCACCATTACGGTGGCATTAGGCACGTCTACCCCCACTTCAATTACCGTAGTGCTTACCATTACGTGGGTATCGCCACTCACAAAACGTTGCATGTTGGTTTCTTTCAGGTCGGATGGCATCCTGCCATGAACCATACTGATTCTAAACCGGGGCTCTGGAAAAAAACTTTTTACCTGTTCATACCCTTGGGTAAGATCTTCATAACTCATTTTCTCACTCTCCTCTATTAAAGGATAAATAAAGTAGGCCTGCCGGCCTTTTTCAATTTCACTGCGAACAAAATCATATACCTGACCACGCGCCGATTCTTTGCGATGCACCGTTGTTATGGGTTGTCGCCCCGGAGGTAATTCATCCATAATACTATAATCCAAATCTCCGTAGGCCGTCATTGCCAATGTTCGGGGTATGGGCGTGGCCGTCATTACCAGCACATGCGGGGGTATCGTGGCTTTTTGCCAAAGTCGAGCCCGCTGGGCTACCCCAAAGCGATGTTGCTCATCTACAATTACCAAACCGAGTTGTTTAAACTGCACCACATCTTCAATCACCGCATGCGTACCCACTACAATCTGAATGGTTTGATCTGCCAGACCTTTTAAAATTTGCTTACGGGCAGCCGTTTTGGTACTGCCGGTTAACATGGCTACCTGTATGGGTAAATCTTTGAGTAATTTCTGTAGACTTGCATAGTGTTGTTGCACCAAAATTTCGGTGGGTGCCATAAAACAACTCTGATAGCCATTATCGGCTGCCAATAGCATACTCATCAATGCCACAATTGTTTTTCCGCTTCCTACATCACCCTGAAGCAGTCGATTCATTTGTTTACCCTTACCCGTATCATTTCTAATTTCACGCAGCACCCTTTTTTGAGCTCCGGTTAATGAAAAAGGCAAATACTGGTGAAAAAACTGATTAAATAAATCGCCCACTTTTTCGAACAATACACCCTTACTATGCTTATGTCTTCGCAACCGGACCTGGTTTAATCGAATTTGTGCAATAAAAAATTCTTCAAACTTCATTCGATCAATTGCCTTCCGATAATCTTCGGGAGAAGCTGGAAAATGTATTTGCCGAAAAGCCTGCGACCGACCAATCAGAGTTTGGGGTACTAAAATATATTCCGGTATATTTTCCGGAATATCAGCCGGCTGAATCTGAGCAAATAAGTTGGCAGTTAATTTTGCCAGCTGCCTGCCATTCAATCCCCTGACTTTCAACTTCTCGGTACTCGGATAAACCGGTTCCAGAAAAGGCTTTCCGTCTCCTCTGGCTGGTGTATACACTTCCAGCTCGGGATGAACAATCTGGGGTTTGCCATTAAAAAAGCCGGTTTTACCAAACACCAGATAGGTAGTTCCTTCCTGTAATTGTTTGGTTACCCAGTTAATCCCTTGAAACCAAGCTAATTCCATCGTGCCGGAACTATCTCTGATTTGGGCAATCAGTCTTTTCCCCCTGCCGGCCCCTACCACCTCTGTAAACAGCAATGTGCCGGCTACCTGAATAGAGTCGGTATCGGGATGGATATCACTGATTAAGCTAATACTGGTTTTATCGATATGGCGTATAGGAAAATGCTCCAATAAATCGGAGAAAGTGAATAGCTGAAGTTCTTTTTTCAGCAATTCTGCCCGTACGGGTCCCACCCCTTTTAGGAACTCAATGGGTGTAGATAATATGTTGGAAGATCCTGGAATAGACAAACAATTGAGCAACCCCACAAATTTAGTTACTTACCCGCTAAACCATACCGTTAATTATACCCCGAAAAAATTCGGTATATGCAAAAAAACAGGGCCAGTTATACCATAAAACGATGCAGGCATATTATCTTCGCGCCCTATGAGTAAGGAGGTAGTATTAAGCGGAATCCGGCCAACCGGGTTCTTACATTTGGGTAATTATTTTGGTGCCATGCGAAATTTTGTTCGCATGCAATCGGAATTTACTTGTTATTTTTTCGTTGCCAACTGGCATAGCTTAACCACCCATCCAGATACAAAAGAACTGAAGCAGAGTGTAAATCGGGTGATTGCAGAAAACATTGCCTGTGGCTTAGATCCTGAAAAGGTTGCCCTCTATGTGCAAAGTGATGTGCCCGAAATTGCCGAACTATACCTGTACCTGAATATGCTGGCCTACAAAGGCGAACTGGAGAAAACAGTGACTTTTAAAGAAAAGGTTCGGCTGCAACCCGAAAACGTAAATGCGGGTTTACTTACTTACCCAGTTTTACAGGCGGCAGACATTTTAATTCACCGGGCAGTTAAAGTGCCAGTGGGAAAAGACCAGGAACAAAATTTAGAAATGGCCCGAAACTTCGCCGAACGTTTCAATCATCGGTATGGGGAAGTATTTCCGCTTCCCTATGGATTTAACTATGGAGGTGAACTGGTAAAAATTCTGGGGCTCGACGGGGAAGGAAAAATGAGCAAAAGTGAAAATCAACTTTCTACCCTTTATCTGGCAGACGACGATGATACGATACGAAAAAAAATTGCCAAAGCAAAAACGGATCAGGGACCTGCAACGGAAAATGCAAGCAAACCCGATTACATTGAAAATCTGTTCACCCTGATGAAACTGGTGAGTTCACCAGATACAGTAGCGAAATTTAATGAGGATTATAACAATAGTAGCGAAGGAAAATCTATCATTCGGTATGGAGATTTAAAAAAGCAGTTAGCAGAAGATATGATTGGCTTTATCCGCCCGATTCGGGAGAAAGCAACTGATTTACAAGCCAATCCGGAACTACTGAAAAAAATCATCCGATTGGGTGCCGAAAAAGCGCGAGCCAGTGCAAGCGATACCCTTCAACTGGTTAAAAACGCAGTGGGCACCAACAATGCCTAAATGAAAATCGGGGAAAGCCTTTTGAACCCCGTAAATGATAAAATAATTGTATCTTGTAACTTATGGCAAAAGCGAAAAAAATAAAGCATGTGGCAGTGGCCGGAAACATTGGAGCTGGTAAAACTACCCTTACTGAACTACTCAGCAAACACTATCGCTGGATTCCGCAATTTGAAGATGTAGATCAGAATCCCTATCTCATGGATTTTTATGATGATATGCCTCGTTGGAGCTTTAATTTACAAATTTATTTTCTCAATAGCCGACTGAATCAGTTACTGGAAATTCATCATGGAACTGAAACCATCATTCAAGACAGAACCATATTTGAAGACGCCAACATATTTGCCCCCAATCTGCATGAAATGGGACTGATGAGCAAACGTGATTTTGATAATTACTATCAGTTTTTTCAAACCCTCAAAACCATGGTACAACCGCCCGACTTGCTGATTTACCTAAAGGCATCGGTGCCTACCTTGGTTTCACAAATTCAAAAAAGAGGACGGGAATATGAAGAAAATATCCGGCTCGACTATTTGAAAAAACTAAATGAGTTTTACAATAAATGGATAGATAGTTACCGCGAAGGGCCTGTATTGATTATCGACTGCGACAAAAATAAATTCGCAGAAAACGAAGAACACCTAGGAGAGATTATTCGCAAGATCGACAGTACCCTTTATGGTTTATTTTAACGGATAACTTTCGGGCCTGCATTTCTAATATTTTCATCTACCCCTGAAGCATATTGCTCAAAGTTTTCGGCAAACATTGTTGCCAATCGATTACTTTGATTTTGATAAGCATTTTCATCCTGCCAACTTTTCCAAGGTAACAATATATCATCCGGAATACCCTCACAATGGGTGGGTATTTGCATGCCAAAATTGGGATGGGCGATTGTAGGTACCCCTTGAAATTTTCGTTGAAAAACTGCCTCAATCATAGATCGGGTATAGCTTAACTTTATTCGAGAACCAGTTCCATAGGCACCGCCAATCCATCCGGTATTGATGAGCCAAACTTCCACCCCTAGTTGTTGCAATTTTTTACCGAGTAGTTGTGCATATTCTCCAGGATGCAGTGGCATAAAGGGCGCTCCAAAACAGGCACTGAAAGTGGCAACCGGCTCGGATATGCCCGTTTCAGTTCCTGCTACTTTTGCTGTATATCCGCTGATAAATTGATACATCGCTTCCTCCACACTTAAATTACTAATCGGAGGAAGCACACCATACGCATCGCAGGTAAGAAAAAATATGATAGCCGGATGCCCGCCTCTGGCGGGTGAGCATGCATGAGGAATAAATGATAAGGGATAACTTACCCTTGTATTTTCAGTAACCGATTTATTGGCAAAATCTACTTGATGGGTATTGGGAAAAAACCGGGTATTCTCTAACAAAGCTCCTTTTCGAATCGCACCATAGATTTCCGGTTCCTGTGTAGGATTCAAATTGATTACTTTGGCATAACAGCCCCCTTCGAAATTAAAAACACCCTCATCCGTCCAGCCATGTTCATCATCCCCAATTAATTGCCTGTTAGGATCGGCACTAAGTGTGGTTTTTCCGGTACCACTTAATCCAAAAAATATGGCCACCTCACCAGTAGTTCCCTTATTCGCACTGCAATGCATACTCAATACCTGGTGCTGGTGGGGTAGTAAAAAGTTAAGGACTGTAAAAATGCCTTTTTTCATTTCTCCGGTATACCCTGTTCCCCCAATTAAAATCATTTTGCTAGTAAAAGACAGTAAGCTAAACTGAGCATGCGGCACACCATCGATTGCTGGGTCGGCCAGGAATGAGGGGAGGTGTATTATCAACCAATCGGGTTGGGCAACTGCAAGCGAGTAATCGGGAGGGAGAAACATATTGGCCACAAAAAGATTACTCCAAGGATTTTCATTCACTACCCGAATAGAAAGGTGAAACTCCGGATGATCTCCTGCCCGAACATCTCGCACCCATAGAGTAGGTTGTTGGGCCAAATAAAGCAGCATTTTTTCACGCAAGCCATCGAATACTTCTTGGGAAATTGGCTGATTAAATTGATTCCAATTAACTGTGTCGCGTGTAATCGCATCTTCTACAATGAATTTGTCTTTTGGCGATCGCCCCGTGAATTTTCCGGTATTTATACAAAGGGCACCGGTATCACTCAGGCTACCCTCTCCGCGAAGTAGGGTGGCCGCTTCTAACTGTTCCCGGGTACATTGGAACTGAACGCCGGGATGCTGAAAAGATATTCGACCATTTTGGGCTTCGGGAAGCCAATCAGTTATTAAACTCATACTTACAATCGTTAGTTAAAAAACAAAGTTAATTAATTGCATGATTATGCATGTGCAAAATTATACTCATCAAAATATATATCAAATTTTATTAACTTTTAATATATTGTATTTATTAACTTTATACATAATATTATTTTTAGTAATTGAATAAATAAAACCTAACAAAATTTTATAGATTCAAATAAGCAATAACAATGTATAAATAGTAGGTTTGTTTTATCCTTATATATGAAAAAAATCATCTTTCTCTTATTGAGTTGTGTGGCTGGATTGCATGCATTTGGTCAATCACAGGGGGAAGACATGCATAAGGGATTTTCCCGCGCTAACCTTTTTTTTGGATCCGGACTCAACCTTGGGATAACCGATCGTTCCTTCAATATTGGTTTAAACCCCGAACTAGGTTTTAGCTTGAACCGAATAATAGATGTGGGATTGGCAGTTAATTGCAATTATTACTCACAGAATGCCTCGGAATTAAGCTCAATTCGATTTCAGAATATCAATTATGGAGTTGGCGTATTTACTCGTATTTGGCCAGTGAATTTTTTGTTCCTGCAAATTCAGCCCGAATTTAATTGGATTAATTCTTCGCAAAAAAATGTGAATACCCAGCAAACGGTGAAGTATAACTATTCTGCTGAAAGTATTTTAATTGGAATAGGATATGGATCACGCATTCCTGGAAGTCGGATATCGTATGCAAGCTTTATGATAGATGCATTGCAAAATCCAAATTCGCCCTACCGCGATCAATTCAATGATCCCTTTCCTGTATTCAGGGCTGGATTTGGGGTCTATCTCCATCCAACACGCTAATCGCTTTAGCCGGTGTATTTACAATAATTAGCCGATTTGTCCAGTTTTCATACAAAAATCCTTCTGCCTGCATTTGTTGCATATGGGCAATCAGGTGCTGATAATAGCCACCGGAATTCAGGAGTACGATTTTCTTATCGTGAATTTGCAAGGTATTCCAGGTTAACATTTCGAACAATTCATCCAAGGTTCCATTGCCCCCGGGTAAAATAATGGCGGCATCGCTTAATTCATACATCATTTTTTTACGAATATGCATATCAGGCACTACGCGTAAATCTGTAATTCCGATATGTTGCTGCTCCCAGGTTAACAGTAGTTCAGTAATTACACCAATCACCTTACCGCCGCCATGCATCACTGCATCGGCAACTGCACCCATAATACCCACGCTTCCTCCTCCATAAACCATCGTTTTTCCCCGCAGGGCCAGTAAAGCACCCAATTCATGTGCATGGGCAACAAAAACAGCAGAACTGCCTGATTTAGAGCCACAAAACACAGCGATTCGTTGAACGGACATACGGCTATTTTTAAAATGGAAAAATAGGTGAATTATTTTTTACATCTTTACAAATTACTTCATTGTTTTGCACAAACTCCCTTTATGTCGCCAATCCTGTTATTTGGTTTTGTAATCGCCTACTTTATTATTCTGCTGGGTGTAGCTTGGTATACGGGCAGAAACAGTAACAACGAGTCATTTTTTATTGGTAATAAGAATAGCAACTGGATGTTAGTGGCTTTTGGTATGATTGGCACCTCTCTCAGTGGCGTAACTTTTGTGAGTGTTCCAGGAGGAGTAGGCGACTTTAGTGGCTCGGCATTGAAAGGTTTTGCCTACCTACAAGTAGCCCTGGGATACCTCATGGGCTATGCTGTTATTGCCTTTGTATTACTTCCCATTTACTACAAACTCAACCTCACTTCCATCTATCATTATCTATTACAAAGATTTGGCAATACCGCCTATAAAACCGGTGCGCTTTTCTTTATTATCAGCAGAACCGTAGGGGCAACTGCTCGGCTGTACCTGGTGATTAATGTGCTGCAATTCTTTATTCTAGATCGAATGGGAGTTCCTTTTATTGTTACGGCTGCTGTTATATTGCTCATGATTCTGCTCTATACTTTTGAAGGAGGTGTAAAAACCATTGTGTATACCGATACCCTGCAAACCTCCCTGATGATTGCCGGCCTAGTGGTTTGTGTGATATTTATTTTGAACAATATGCAACTGTCCATGGGAGATGCGATTACACAGATGAAAAATATCGGCTACCTGCATGTATTCAATACCGATGTAAATAGCAAAGGATTTTTTCTGAAACAAATTATTGGTGGCGCATTTATTACTATTGCCATGACGGGCCTCGACCAAGAAATGATGCAAAAAAATATCAGCGTAAAAAAATTAGGCGATTCGCAAAAAAATGTAATTACCCTCGCCATTGTGCTGGTTTCAGTTTTAGTACTGTTTCTATTCCTGGGAGGGTTGTTATATATGTTTGCACAATCGAAGGGCGCCCTGTATCAAGAAGTTATGGTAAATGGTAAAATGGTTAAGCATTTGGTGCTTGACCAAAAAAATATCATTGGCGACAAAGTGTTTCCCTCGGTGGTTATGAACTATTTGCCACCTGCAATTGGCATTCTGTTTATCATTGCATTGATATCGGCATTGTTTCCCAGTGCAGATGGAGCCCTCACTGCCCTTACCTCCTCATTTTGTATAGATATGCTTGGCCTGCAACAAAAAACAAACTGGACGGAACAATACAAAAAGAAAATACGCTTAACGGTACACTTTTCTTTTGCGCTTGTATTTTTGATTTGTATCATGATTTTTTATAAAATCAATGACAATAGTGTTATCGATATCATTCTAGATTTGGCGGGCTATACCTACGGCCCTTTACTGGGCCTATTTGCTTTTGGCATTTTTACCCAGCGGAGTTTACCCAACCATATAGGCATAACCCTGATTTGTTTATTGGCTCCCTTATTAAGCTATATCCTCAGTAAAAACGCTGCCAGCTGGTTTAACAACTATCAAATTGGTATTGAACTGTTAATCATCAATGGACTGTTTACTTTTATCGGTCTATTTTTCCTTTCCACTGGTGAAAAACGCTAAAATTGGCGGATATTTGCCCCATGGAAATGATTCATGCATTGGCGGAAGCGTATGCGGAAAAGTTCAGTTCTCCTGAACCTGCGTGGGCAGCCGCTCTTTCGAAAGAAACCTGGGAGTATCATCCCCAATCGCATATGCTGAGTGGCCATGTGCAGGGTCGCTTCTTGTCGGTTATCTCTCAAATTATGCAACCCCGTTTTATATTGGAGATTGGAACCTTTACGGGCTATAGTGCCGGTTGCTTAGCAGAAGGATTAACACCAGCGGGGGAGCTTCATACCATAGAATGCCGGGAATCAGAAGCAACTGTAGCAAAAAAATATTTTAACCAACTTCCCAACGGGCATCAGATTCAGCTGCATGTTGGAAATGCATTGGAGATCATTCCTACCCTAACCCCTACCTGGGACCTTGTATTTCTGGATGCAGATAAAACGGGTTACTCTGAATATTACACACTGGTAATGAAAAATTTGAGAAAAGGAGGATTACTGATTGCCGATAATATTTTTTTCCATGGAGAAGTATTACAGCCGGAAATAACCGGAAAAAATGCTCGCGCGATTCAAGCGTTTACTGAAATGGTTGCGAGTGACAGCTCTACCGAAAAAGTGATTGTTACCGTTAGAGATGGATTAGTATTGATTGTAAAAAAATAAATAAGTAGGCAGTATGTGCAAAAAAGCTTGGCTGATAGCATGCCTTTTATGGCTGGGTAGCTTGCAAGTAACTGCACAGCTATTAACCACTGAAAGCTATATTCAGCAGTACAAAGAGCTTGCCATTGCTGAAATGAGGCGCACAGGGGTACCCGCTGCAATTAAATTGGCCCAGGCCATATTGGAATCTCAATCTGGAAAAAGTACACTCGCCCTTACAGCCAATAATCACTTCGGCATTAAATGCAAAACAGAATGGACCGGCGGAAGAACCTACAAAGATGATGATGAAAAAGGAGAATGTTTCCGGGTGTATGCTTCTGCAGAACAATCATTTATAGACCATTCCGATTTTCTGAAAAACAGACCTTATTACGCATCCCTATTTACCCTAGATCCAACTGATATGGAAGCCTGGGCGTATGGCCTAAAAAAAGCTGGGTACGCTACCAGCAAAACCTATCCGCAAAGTCTGTTAAAGGTTATTAAAGACTACCAGCTAGAAAAGTACAATTCAGATGCTTTAGGAAAAAATTATTCACCCAATTCCGGTTCCGCTATCTTGCCTGCCGTTATTGCAAGTAAGGAAATACCTGCCATCGACAAATTAAATTACCTGCCCCCTCCCTCCTATAACTACCAAAGTTCTTTCCCCAAAGGAATTTTTACAATCAACCGATCCAAGGTATTTTATGCGCCTGCCGGAACAAGTCTACAAGATATATCCGTTCAATTTGATATTCTTCGGGAAGAAATTATTGCTTTTAATGAATTGCCTGCCATTGATAAATTAAATAACCCTTACCTGATATTTTTAGAAAAAAAATTAAAAAAAGGAGATAAGCCTTTCCGAATTGCCCAATCAGGAGAAAGCTGGAAAGATATTAGTCAACTCGAAGGCATTCGATTGGAACAACTTTTACAGTATAATCAGGTCAATTCACCCGAGCTTCCCATACAGGCAGGACAAAAAATTTGGCTACAACCCGGTACTATACACAACGTTTCATCCGGAACCCATTAAAATTGGCAACAATCAACCTAACAACCATGCATAATCCTTCCGAAATTGCCGTTCACGATAAAATTTTTGTCCCCTTTATTTCGGCTGAAATACTGAAAGAAAAAATTCAGGAATTAGCGGCCCAACTCAACCAAGATTATGCAGGAAAGCAGCCCCTCTTTATTGCGATACTAAATGGCTCTTTTATGTTTGCCGCAGATGTATTCCGACAAATAACCATTGAGGCGGAAATATGTTTTATTCGCCTGTCATCATACACCGGAACAGCATCCACAGGACAGGTTATTACTGCCATTGGGTTGGATGTTCCCCTGAGTAACCGTCCAGTAATTATTTTAGAAGATATTGTAGATACGGGAAAAACCCTTTCAGAATTTCTTCCACAAATTCAACTACAACAGCCTGCATCGGTAGCCGTTGCTACCTTATTACATAAACCGGATGCTACCCAATTTCCAGTTCCCATTCAATATTACTGTTTCTCGATTGCCAATAAATTTGTTTTGGGTTATGGTTTAGATTATAATGGCCTAGGTAGAAATCTGCCTGGGTTATATCAATTGAAAGAAGGATAGTACATTTTTCGACTTATAGCACAAAAAAATATATTATAATTGTTTTAAATCACATGTGAATATTATATTTTTCATAAGTAAATACTAATCTAAATAAAGTTGTACTTTGTAACATAATTACTCCGAAACGTGTTGTTAATTAATCATTTACGTTTTTTCTACAGGTTTCGCTTACTGTATTCGGTGCGGTCTAAAACTTTGTTACCGTATCATCCCTTTTTTTTGTTGCTCTTTTATGTTGGTAGTGTGCAAGCACAACACATTTACAATATTGAAAAAACATTTAAAGCCCCCTTTCATGGAGATTGGAAATATCCGGCTGTAAATCCTTTTTCACACAAGCTTTATATCACCCATGGAAATCAGGTAACCATTCTGAATAAAAATACAGGAGATTCTATAGGCATCATACCCAATACCCAGGGTGTAGAAGGGGTTGCCCTGGCACAACGATATGGTAAAGGATATGCAACCAACAGCCTTACCAATTCCGTAACCGTTTTTGATTTAAAAAGTGACCGCTTTGTTAGGCAAATACCAGTTGGGGAAAAACCCAATGGCATCATTTATGATGGATTTTCGGGTAAGATTATTGTAAGTAATTACAAAGGGGGAACCATTTCTGTGATTGATCCTAAGTTAGATAAAGTTGAAGAAACCATTGAAGTAGGTGGCAATAAAGTTACCGGCATTGTAAGTGATGGGAATGGCAATTTATTTGTGAATTTGGCCGACAAACACGAAGTGGTTTGGATAAACCTCAGTACATACGAAGTTGCCATGCACTGGGGTTTAGGAACTGGCAAATCACCCACTGGCATAGCTATTGACACGAAATTTAATCATCTCTTCTCTGTTTGCCATAAATTATTGGTAATATTTGATGCAACTAAAGCAAAGATTATTGACTCTATTCGGATTGGCGACAATCCGGATGGTATTATTTTCGATCCTGTGAATAAATTAATTTTCACAGCAAATGGAAATGGTTCCATTTCAGTAATCAGTCAGATTTCCGAAAATGATTATGCTTTAATTGACAATATACCTACTAAGAAGGGTTCGAACAGCATGACTTTTGATGAGACTACCCTTTCACTATATGTGCCGGGAGCAGATCAAGAAACAGTTCCCAAAACATCCCCCAAACAAACCTCCCTAACCAAGTGGATTCCGAGTAGTTTTCAGGTAATGGTGCTGGACAAGGAAAAATTATAGTTCTCTTTAAATTAGCCGTTTACTGAAAGGCTTCCCTTACTCTATCAAAGAAATTTTTATCTCCTTTTCCGGGATTGGGCTTAAAATTTTCACTTTGGCTAAGTTTTTCTAAGAGTGCTTTTTCTTCGGCACTTACTTGCTGGGGCGTCCATACATTTACTTGAATAAGTTGATCTCCTTTTGCGTAACCTTGCACCTCTGGAAATCCCTTACCTTTTAAACGGAAAATTTTTCCACTTTGTGTTCCGGCAGGTATTTTGATTTTAGCCCTTCCGTCGATTGTTGGAACTTCTACTTGTGTACCAAATGCCGCATCCGGTATTGAAATATATAAATCGAAGGCTACATTTAATCCATCCCGATGCAACTGGGCATGGGGCTCTTCTTCTATCTGAATGATTAAATCTCCGAAGGTTCCTCCGCGCTCTCCCGCATTACCCTTGCCACTCATACTTAATTGCATGCCTTCTTGAACACCGGCAGGAATATCAATTGCAATGGTTTCTTCTCCATAAACCCTTCCTTCTCCTTTACAAGATCCGCATTTAGCAGTAACAGTTGCACCTTCTCCATTACAGGTTGGGCAGGTGGTTACCGTTTGCATTTGACCTAAAAAGGTATTGGTAACCTTCCGCACCTGTCCACTTCCCAAACAGGTAGTACAATTTTGTAAACTATTTTTATCTTTTGCACCATTACCATTACAGGTGGCACACAAAACATATTTTTTAACCTTTACATTCTTTGTAACTCCCTTGGCAATTTCCTCATAGGTCAACTTCATTTTAATTCGGAGATTACTTCCCCGCTGCCCTCTCGCTCTTCCGCCTCCGGTACTGCGTCTTCCACCGCCGCCGCCACCAAAAAAGTTTCCAAACACATCATCTCCAAAAATATCACCGAACTGGCTGAAAATATCTTCTGTGTTCATGCGACCACCATAGGCACCGCCACCTTGGGTACCGGGACCAAAAGCTGCGTGGCCAAAACGATCGTATTTTGATTTCTTATCTGTATCGCTTAAAATTTCGTAGGCTTCGGCCGCTTCTTTAAATTTTTCTTCCGCTTCTGCATTACCCGGATTACGATCGGGGTGGAACTGCATAGCCACTTTTCGATAGGCCTTCTTTATCTCTTCGGCAGAGGCAGATTTAGCAACGCCCAATATTTCGTAAAAATCTCTTTTTGCAGCCATGCGATTTATTTTTTCTTTCTAATTACCAACTAAGGCAGGGGGGTTAACTGTTAATTTCCGACTACTACTTTTGCGAAGCGGATGATTTTATCATGCATATAATAGCCTTTCATCACTTCATCAATCACTTTTCCCTTCAATGCCTCATTTGGTGCAGGAATTTCGGTAATCGCCTCATGTTTTTCTACATCAAAATCGGCATGTATACTCTCCATGGCTTTCACCCCTTTTTGTTGAAGTAGGGTTCTGAGTTTATTAAATACCAGCAAAATTCCCTCTTTTTGCAGTGCAATATCGTCGGAGGCGGTTAACTGCTTTTCAGCCCGCTCACAATCGTCGAGCACTTCCAACAAAGAAACAACCACATCTTTTGAAGCGGTTTGAATCAATTCTATCCGCTCTTTGGCACTTCTGCGCCTAAAGTTGTCGAACTCGGCCATCAAACGCAGGTATTTATCTTTCTGCTCCTGTAAATCACCCGTTATTTTTTCGATTTCTGATTCATTCGTAACCGGTTCATTCAAATGGGAGGTTCCGGCTGCATTTTCGTCAGCATTTAACTCCATTTCACCCGGATTGTCATTTATTCCCTCATTCGGTGGGGTTTCTTGCGCATTCATAGCTTTTATAAATTATACTCCCTATCTGTCAAAAATGTTGCCGAGGCAAAGAAAAGCGAAAAAATGGCAGAAAAATTGTGGCAAATATAATTTCTAAGAGAAATAGTACTAGAAATTATCAGTTACAGCGGTTACTGTATATTTGTTAATGACCTCTCTGATTTTAAACAAACAAATCGCGCCTCGCATATCCAATGGGCATCCCTGGATTTATGCCAATGAAATTGCTAGTAACAAAGGAGAAATACAGGGGGGCGACATTGTGGAAGTGTTCTATCACAACGGAAAATTTTGCGGAAAGGGCTATGCTAATCCACTATCCCAGATTATGGTTCGCTTGCTTACCCGCAACCGACAAGAGGTGATTGATGGGGCATTTTTCCACCAACGCATACTAAAAGCCTGGAATTACCGAAAGAAATTGGGATACACCACCAATTGCCGCTTGGTTTTTGGAGAAGCAGACGATTTACCGGCACTAATTATTGATAAATTCAATGATTACCTGGTAATTCAAACCCTGTCGCTGGGTATGGACAAATGGAAAACTGCTATTGTAGAAGCGCTCGTGTCAATTTTTGCTCCCAAGGGAATTTATGAGAGAAATGATGTGCCGGTAAGAGAATTGGAGGGATTACCCCAGCAAAAAGGGTTTTTATATGGCTGTTTCGATACGGATATAATGATTGAAGAGAATGGATTGCATTTTTCAGTAGATATTGCGAATGGCCAAAAAACCGGCTATTTTTTAGACCAGCAAGATAATCGCCGCGAAATCGCCTCTATTGTAAAAGGGGCTGATGTGCTGGGTGTTTTTACTTATACTGGCACTTTTGAAGTGCATGCGGCCCATTATGGAGCTAAATCGGTATTGGGTATTGATATTTCAGAGCAGGCGGTAGGGCGTGCTAATCAAAACGCGGCATTCAATCATTTACAAGATCGGTGTAGCTTTATGTGTAGTAACGCATTTGATACTTTAAAAGAATGGGGCAAAGAAGGGAAACAGTTTGATGTAGTGATGCTCGATCCCCCGGCATTTACCAAAAGCAGAACGCATATAGATAAGGCATTAACCGGTTACAAGGAGATTAATCTTCGGGGCATGAAATTGTTGAAAGACGGGGGATTTTTGGTAAGCTCCAGTTGCACTAATCTGGTTACTGCCCAGCAATTTCTTCAAACCATAGAGGCTGCAGCAAAAGATGCCCACAAAAAAGTACGGCAGGTTACTTTCAGGCATCAATCGGGAGACCATCCTATTATCTGGGGGATGGAAAATACCCATTACCTGAAATTTTTAATTGCAGAAATCGGCAACTGGTAATCCCTTACCTACTTATTTTATCACTTGAAATTTTCCGGACTCAATTAACCGGCCGGCAATATCTCGCAATTGATACACATAAATACCGCGGTAATAATTTTCATCTAATTGAACCGTTATTTTAGTTTCCTGCACGCGTGTTTCGTACATTTTTTTTCCGATGAAACTGTATATCTGTAAGATATGCTGTTGCGTACTTTTTCCTTGAAAAGTAAAATTAATTACTGTGGTAGCCGGGTTGGGATACATTTGTACAATCTTATTCTCAGCATTTCCCCAACCATTTTCCATTACCGGGGGATCAGGATTGGCATTCATACAAAAAATGAATGGCAGGGCATATAGGAGGATATGGCTTTTTAAGGATAACATTACACTGCTAAAATATTCAAATGTTGGATTACTACCAATATTCAATGAAATTTTAACAGTGTAATGTCTCTTTTAGTATTTTAAAACGAGGCCAGGGTAGCCTGAATAGCGGCAAAATCAGGTAAATCACCCGGGGTAGCACAGGTTTCTGCATATTGAATATTGCCGGCACCATCTATTACAAAAGCAGCCCGCTTGCTCACTCGCTGCATTTCGAAGGCAGGGAAAACATCATACAAAACATCAAAAGCACTAGATGCTTCACGATTATAATCGCTTAGTAGCGGAAAATTTAATTGTTGCTCTTCTTTAAATTTAGCCAAAGTAAATAAAGAATCTACCGAGATGCCGAGAACAGTAGCTTTACTGGAGTTATAAACAGCCAGGTTATCTCTAACACTGCATAATTCTTTGGTACACACTCCGGTAAATGCGGCTGGAAAAAATAGAATAACTACTGGAGTACCTCGAAAAGAAGAGAGGGATACTTTATTTTTTTCACTATCGTATAAAGTGAAATCGGGGGCTGGACTGCCAATCTGAATGCTCATATATATTAATTTAAGTTACAAATGTACAAATCGCCTCGAATTATAACCTGAATTGTTTAAGGTTTGCGGGAACTATCTGCAGAAAGCCCTTTTCCGGAAGTATTTCCACTTTGGCCATACCGCATAAAAGATCGGTTTCTTTCGCGAGTTGCATACTGATCAATGGAGTCGAGTAGTGCTCTCATTTGAAGGGGATGCGCTTCATAGTAAGCGAATGCATTATAAAAAGTTGCGCGGTTAATTTTATGGTAGGCAAAAATATTTTCGTAATATTCTAGATTCTTTTTTTGTTTACGAAATGTACTGTCTTTCACCTGCTGCACTGTATATAATTCGTCGGCCTTCAGCATATCCCATACGATTACCTTCATCTGATTGATATCGAGCAGTTGTTCTTTGCTATTTCCCTTGCAGGCAGCTAGTAGCCCGCCTATTGCCATCAGAAAAAAAAGAACCTGCATGCGTATATTCATCAAAAGAAGATTTAGCTTTTATTTCAATCCACTCAACCGGTTTCTATGCGATAGTATTTACTAAATGAGATACCTTCTATTACTTCAATTGCTGTTTATAAGTAGGCACGTTGATAACATCCAGTTCAGATAAAACCTGAATGGCCCGCAAACGTTCTTCGGGAGTACCCTTTTTAAACAATGCAATCAATTCCTGCGCTTTACCCTGCATAAAAAACTGTAAAATCATCGTATTGGCATTTTCCTTATTAAATGCTTGCAATTGAATTAAACTCTGCAGAACATTTTTACGTGCTTCCTCTTCATTATCATACCACTTATCCATGCCGGCACGGTAGTAAGAGTAAATCACATCGTGTACAATATTATACCGGTTATTGATTAGATTTTCGTTGAGCCAGTAACGGTTGCGCAACCCATCAAAAACACGCCATCCACTTAAACCCTTGCCTTCAGGTGCGTTATTTATGATGTTCTGGGCTTTCCGAAAAAATGCCTCCCCCCCTTTTGGAGAAAAAGAATCATAATCTAATCCGATAATCATGTAGGCATAGTAGGCAAAAATGGCGGTTAAATTTGCCGCTACCGGATCGTTACCCTGTATCCGGCTCTCATTGAATTCTACAGGCTGAAACTCCTGATATTTAAAAGTTACTTCAGCATCCAGAAAATTTACCAGTGCACACTGATAACTGCTGTTATAAACCGGTCGAGCAGCCTGTACGGTGAGTGTTGCTTTATATACATTGGGTTCAACAATGCTCTCAATATTTAATATAAAGCTGCATTCAATTTTTTCATTTTGCTGAAACACGTCATTCGTCCACTTACGTGTATTCATCAAATTATTCAGTTGCGTTTGCAGCGTAATGAAAATACGTTTGTCAACCGTGGTATTCACACGACTGGCAATTACCGTAACCTTTGCCAGGAGTTCTTGCGCCTTTCCTCCAAACGGAAAAATGAGGAGGCAGCTAATCAATATGCCGGCCAGTTTTTTCATCCTATCATGCAATAATTGATTCTAAAGATACGCCATCCCATTAACAAAGAATACTGCTACTCTGTAAAAATTCAGCCAAAAAAAAGCGACAGTTTTCACTGTCGCTTTGTGTACATTCAGATAGTCTATCGGAACAAATCAGTTTCGTCGTTTCTGCGGTGGTATACTTTCCCCTCCATAAATTCCTGGGTTGCCAAAATTGCCGGGTTAGGCATTTTTTCATAAGCACGGGAAATTTCAATCTGCTCTTTGTTCTCATGAATCTCTTCAAGGCTGTCGGTATGGCTTGCAAATTCCTCCAACTTATTATGGAGTTCTTCGCGTAGGGAGATGTTGATCTGGTTGGCACGACGAGAAACGATTGCTATAGATTCGTACAGGTTACCGGTAACGGCTTTTACATCCATTAGGCTTTTTGTTTCTACTACGCTGGGTGTGTTGGCGCTCATCTGCCTTCTCAATTTGCTCATTTGGGGAGATTTTTTAAAAAGTTAATAGATTGTGTCTTTACTTTATTGATTTCAGCTACATGTTTACTATCGGCAAAACGTTCAGAAAAGTCATTGCACTCATTCACTACCTTTTCAAAACGTTCTCTTTGTTTATCCTCGTAGCTCATTTCAGCATACCGTTGATAACATATTATAACTAGGTACTTATACTCGTCTGCCTTTTTAGATTCGGGGAAATTATCGGAAACATTCCCAAAAGCCAATGCAGCCGCTTTGTAGAAACCAAGATTATAATATAGCTCGGCACTCTTAAATTCTTTCAATTCCAACTTATCCCTGCACTTTTCGATAATATCACTAGCCTCTTTCACACGGGTTGAAGTGGGATGTGTACTTATAAAAGCCTGCATTAACTGCAAGGTTTTATTGGTATTGGTCTGATCCAGTTCAACCTTGGGTGATTGCTTAAAAAAGCAATAGGCCCGCATATATTCACATTCCTCCGATCTAGTGCTGGTGGGAAAATTTTCTACAAACGTTTTAAAGAGGTTTTCAGCATTCAGATAATCTTTATCGTAATAATAAGAAAATGCAAATTTGTAATACATATCCTCATATCGCTGGGTACCTTTTACATAGGGGAAAATGTCTTCGTACAGCTGCTGGGCATATAGCCAATCCTTTTTGGCATAAAACTCTTCGGCCATTTTATACTTGTACTCAAAGTCTTTACTCTTCATGATTTTGCCGAACTTCCCTGAGCAGGAAGCCGTTATCATAATAACAGCCAAGGAAAAAAACAACAGTATTCTATTCATACAAGTTGGCAAAATTAACTATTTACAGGCAAATTATACCAACACACTCTGTAAAACCCATGCGTTGCGTTAAGAATTAACTAAAATAATATCCAATTCAATCGAAAAGGCTGCTTTACGGTTGTAAAGCAGCCTTTATAAGGAATTACAAGGGGGTGTTATTTATCTCCCTCGTCTTCTTTCAATTTGGCTTTAATCTCGGCCAAAGCACCCAAATCACCTAAGGTGGCTTTTTCTACTTTCGCCTGGATATTTTTTACAGCCTTTTTAGTGTTATCCGACTCGGTGCGGGCTTCTTTTTTTGCAGCTTCTTTCACTTCTGCCTCCTGCTGTTCCCAGATGCGGGAATGACTTAACAGAATGCGCTTCTCGTTCCGGTCGAATTCAATAACTACAAACTGTGCAGTTTCATCAGCCTGAACCTGCTTGCCATCTTCTTTATTCAGGTGGCGATTAGGTACAAACCCTTCTAATCCATAAGGTAATTGAACCAATGCACCCTTATCTTCTTTGCGACTAACCATACCTTCGTGAACGGATCCTACCGCAAAAGTTTCTTCGAGTGCATTCCAGGGATCTTCTTCTAATTGCTTATGGCCTAACTGCAGTTTACGATTTTCTTTATCGATGCTCAAAATGATGATATCGATTTTCTCACCTACTTTGGTATAGTCTGTTGGGTGGTTGAAACGCTTTAACCAGCTCAAATCGCTGATATGAATCATTCCGCCAATTCCTGGCTCCAATTCAACAAACACGCCATAAGGAGTAATATTCTTTACCAACCCTTGGTGCTTGCTTCCTTCTGGAAACTTAGCTTCAATCTCATTCCAAGGATCTTGCGTCATTTGCTTAATGCTCAAACTCATCTTGCGAACATCCTTATCCAGTGTTACCACTTTTGCTTCATATTCGTCGGACAGTTTAAAGAACTCTTTCGCATTGATAGGCGTATTGGCCCATGTAATTTCAGAAACGTGCACCAATCCTTCTACACCCGGCTGGATTTCGAGGAATGCACCGTAATCTTCAATGTTTACTACCTTACCTTTCACCACACTTCCTTCTGCCAAACCTTCTGGTAATACATCCCATGGATGTGGAGTTAACTGCTTCAGTCCTAAGCTGATTCTTTTCTTATCATCATCAAAATCCAATACTACTACTTGTAATTTCTGATCTAGTTTCACCACCTCGCTAGGATGTGAGATTCTGCCCCAAGAAATATCCGTGATATACAATAATCCGTCTAATCCACCCAGATCCATGAAGGCTCCGAAGTCGGTAATATTTTTCACTACCCCTTCCAATACCTGGCCTTTCTCTAACTTACTCATGATTTCGGCGCGCTGAGCTTCGATATCACTTTCAATTAGGGCTTTATGAGATACTACAGCATTTTTGATGGTCTCGTTAATTTTTACCACTTTAAATTCCATCGTTTTACCAACAAACTGATCGTAATCTGTAACCGGCTTAACGTCAATCTGAGATCCTGGTAAAAAGGTTTCCATACCAAACACATCTACAATCAAGCCACCTTTTGTTTTGCTGGTAACGGTTCCTGTAATCACTTCTCCCGTTTTGTGCACTTCCACAATTCTTTCCCAAGCACGGTAAATGCGGGCAGATTTGCGGCTCAAATGAAGGTTACCCTGACGGTCTTCTTTTTCTACCACCATTACTTCTACCTCATCCCCAATTTTTAATCCGGGAACATCTCTAAACTCGTTCAAAGAAACCAGTCCATCACTTTTGAAGCCAATGTTAACCACTACATCCGTTTTGGTGAGGGCTACCACACTTCCTTTAATAATCTCACCGTCTTCAATCTGAACAAAGGTATTGTCGTACACTTTGTCATACTTTACCCGGTCATTTTCAGAGTAATGACTCACATTCCGCTTGTCGATACTCCAGTCAAAATCATCATGTGCCGTAACAATTACCGGCACTGCTTCAGGTGTTGTTGTTGTCGCAGCAGCTACCTCTTCAACCATTTCAGTTGAAGCCAGCTCCTGAGCATCTGCGTTTAGTTGTTTGTTAATGAATTTCATAAAAAACCCGATGGTTTTAATTCGGGGTTGCAAAGTTAATAAAATAGGGCTTGCTACTAATAAAAATGACCATTTTTTTATATAAAAACAGTCATTATATATAATAAAATTATACTTTGTTGCCTCTTTCCTGGGCTATTAGCGGGGTTGACTTCGCTCAATCCCCAGTTCCAGCCCCCTTAGCTCGGCCAATCCCCGCAACCGGCCAATGGCACTATAACCGGGAAAGGTGGTCTTTTTAAGATCGTCGAGCATTTGGTGACCATGGTCAGGGCGCATGGGAATATTTACGCCTCTTTTCCGTTGAACGGCTACAATTTCCTTTACAACCGCATACATATCAACATCGCCATCCAGGTGATCGGCCTCATAAAAATTTCCCTGATTATCGCGGCGGGTGCTTCTAAGATGGAGGAAATGAATAGCGTTTCCCAATCTTTCTACCATACCGGGTAAATCATTATCAGCCCGTACCCCAAAAGATCCGGTGCAGAAACAGAGGCCGTTTGCTGGTGAAGTACAAGCATCTAATAATTCACGTGCATCGGCTTCGGTACTCATAATACGGGGCAACCCCAAAACAGCATAGGGTGGGTCATCGGGGTGAATGGCCATTTTCAAGCCACCCGCTTCGGCTACCGGTGCCACTTCATTAATAAAGTGAAAGAGGTGTTGTTTCAATTGTTGTCGGTCGATACCTTTGTATTGATCCAATGCAGCAAAAATTTGTTCTGTAGTAAATTGTTCGCGACTTCCCGGTAAGCCTAGCATCATATTTTTATATAACAACTGCTTTTCTGCTTCCGACATATTATCCAACCGATTTTTTCCTCTTTCCAATTCTTCAGGGGTATAATCTCCTTCAGCCCCGGGTCGTTGAAGCATGTATACATCGAAAGCGATAAACGCTGCTTTTTCAAAATACAGGGCCCTACTTCTGTCGGGCATTTCGTAAGCAATATCCGTTCGAACCCAATCGAGAATGGGCATAAAATTGTAGGTAACTACTTTTAGTCCGCAGGCAGCAACATTCCGTAAACTTTGCTTATACTTCTCAATCCACTGTATATAATCACCCTTTTGCCGTTTGATTTCTTCATGCACGGGCAAGCTTTCAATTACAGTCCAAGTCATTCCCGCGGCTTCTATTAAAGCTTTCCTTTCTTCAATGGCCGCAATTGGCCAAACTTCCCCAACGGGAATCTGATGCAGGGCAGTTACTACGCCAGTGCACCCTGACTGCCGAATATCCCACAAACTAACGGGATCATCTGGCCCGTACCACCGCATCATATGTTCCATAGAAAACAATAATTTTTACAAAGTTCATCAAAAAGCCGGGGAACCCGATTGATTCCTCACTCCCAGGATGTATAAATCTGCGAAATCGATGTAGCCATTACCACTACCAAAAAAGGGTATATAATGCCGCAATGATACCCCCTACAATTAGGGTTCCTACTTGAAAAGACGGACTCATCGTAAACATTGATCTTTCAATTACCAAGCCTTTGGGTACGATTCCCTTTCGATTTTCGTATTTACTAATAATAATCATTCCCAACACGCTGATGATAAATACAAAGCCCATTCTGTCGATAAAAGGTATTTCAAAAATCCCATCTGCATTCGCAGCAGAAAAGCCAGATGATTGCAGGAAAGATAAATCCACCCATCTAGGAAGAAACTTAAATAAAACCGAGAAAATGAAACCACCAATGGTAGCAAAAAGGGCGGCATTGGAAGTAGCTTTTTTCCAGAAAAAGCCTAGGACAAACATGGCAAAAATACCAGGAGAAACAAATCCCGTATATTCTTGAATATATTTAAATCCCCCTTTTTCAATTCCCAGATAAGGGGCTATAACTATTGCAATCACCATTGAACAAATAATTACCCACTTTCCAATCCTAACTAGTTTTTGTTCATCAGCTGCTGGGTTAATTTTTTTCTGGTAAATATCTAACGTGAAAATGGTGGATATGCTATTTGCCTTTCCTGCCAAAGAGGCAACAATAGCGGCAGTTAAGGCGGCAAAGGACAAGCCTTTTAAACCGGTTGGCAATAAATTCAGCAAAGAGGGATAGGCTTTATCTGCCATCAATTTTCCTCCTTCACCCAACAATTCTCCTTGAGAAAAATAACCTTTCTGATTTAATACATAGGCAGCAATACCGGGTAGTACAACTATCACAGGCATCAGTAGCTTTAAAAAAGATGCAAACAAAATTCCTTTTCGAGCGGTGGGCAAACTAGCACCCAGGGCCCGCTGGGTAATATATTGGTTACATCCCCAATAGTTTAAATTTACAATCCACATACCCCCAATTAATACGGTTAATCCAGGTAAGTCAAGAAAATTTGGATTGTCTTTTTTGAGTATCATATGAAAGTGATCATTCGCTTCTTTATATAAAAGCTGCATTCCGGCAATCGTTCCTTCTTGTCCGTAAATTTTACTAACCAATCCCAAGGCTAAGTAGGTTGTTACCAATCCACCTAAAACCAGAAAGAATACCTGAATCACGTCGGTGTATCCAATTACCTTCATACCACCAAGGGTAATAATTACAGCAAAGAGGCCCAGCAAGTACATACAGGTTGTTAAGGAAATACCGCTGATACTATTAATGGCCAATGCCCCTAAATACAGGATAGACGTGAGATTTACAATTACATATAAAAGCAGCCAAAAAACGGCCATTATCATGGCAACTGTATCATTATAACGATTACTTAAAAATTGGGGCATGGTGTAAATCTTATTTTTCAAATACACTGGGATAAAGAAAATCGCAACAATCATTAGCGAAGCAGCCGCCATCCATTCGTAGGTAGAAATTGCCAATCCCATGGTAAATCCATTTCCACTCATACCAATCATTTGCTCAGCCGAAATGTTGGATGCAATCAGGGAAGCCCCAATTGCCCACCAGGTGAGGGAGCCTTCCGCCAAAAAATAATCGTGCGAGGCAGATGCCGTGGATTGTTTTTTCTTTTTATAAACCCAATAGCCATAGGCACTTACTATAATAAAATAAAAAAAGAATACCAGATAATCAGCTGTGTGAAGCACATTCATAATTGGGTAGGTTTATGGTAAGCAGGCGGTTAGTGGTTGTACAAATAAATGTAGTTTTTTTCGGGTAGCCGTTTGCAGAAGTAATTTTAGTAAATTATTTATAAACTGAAAAAGCTTATTAGCAATATACGAAATTTCATTCCTGTTTAATCAGCTGCAGAATTGCTTCTGTTGAATAATCCGATACTTTTAGTATCACGTTATCAAAGTTCGCAAACTCATTCTCATTATGCATCGTTGTTAAAACCACACATTTAATACCCGCCATTTTGGCTGCCAGAACCCCTTTGGGAGAATCTTCAAAAACGATGCAATTACTTGGCGCCACCCCCAGCTGTTTTGCGCAGGAAAGAAAGGTTTCAGGGTGAGGCTTGCTCAAGGCGACATCCACAGCACTCACAATCGCCTTAAAATAATGTGGTATCTGTAATCCATCCAACACATAATTTATATTCATCGGAAGGGCGGCTGACCCTATTCCCATAGGTATGGATTCGGCATGGGCTTTTTGTAAAAAAGATGCTAGTCCTGCTATCAATTTTAGATGGGGTTTGAATTCCAACTGATACGTTTGTTCCTTATGCAAAATCATAGTTTGCATTTCTTCGTTTGAGAATCTTCCCGGAAAAATTCTTTCCAGCAATTCCTCGTTTTTTCCATAACACTCGAGTTTTACTTGCTCCAAACTCAACTCCGCACCTAATGAAGTGAGAATGGAATGCCAGGCTCGTATATGGAAATCCATATCATCAATCATGGTTCCATTCAAATCGAAAATAAAGGCCTTTTGCTGCATAACTAATTTTGTAGGCTGCGATTAGATGTACCGATTGATGATGTTTTCTAGATACTCCTGTTTTCCACTTACGATAGCTGGTTCTCCCACGGTTGCTGCGATAGACGCCAAGGTTTCGAGGTTCATCTTTCCTGTTTCAAATGCTTTTCCCTGTTCGGTTTCAAAAGATGCATATCGGTTAGTTCGAAATTTACGGTAATCGGATTGCTGCAATACCTGATCGGCCACTATTAAAGCTCTGGCAAAAACATCCATTCCTCCAATATGGGCATAAAACAAATCGGCCGGATCGGTTGAATTTCTCCTGCGCTTGGCATCAAAATTTATTCCTCCGCCACTAAAACCGCCGGCTTCTACAATTACCAGCATTGTTTCTACCAGCTCATTGATGTTATTTGGAAACTGATCGGTATCCCATCCATTCTGGTAATCGCCCCGATTGGCATCAATACTTCCTAATACGCCTGCATCAGCCGCTACCTGAAGTTCATGTTGAAATGTATGACCAGCCAGCGTAGCATGATTCACTTCGATATTCAGTTTAAAATCCTGCAATAAATCATATTGCCGGAGAAATCCAATAACGGTTTCACTGTCGTAATCGTATTGATGTTTTGTTGGTTCACAAGGCTTCGGTTCAATAAAAAAGTGGCCGGTAAATCCATTACTTCTTGCATAGTCTTTTGCCATATGTAGAAAACGAGCCAAATGGTCTTTCTCTTTTTTCATATTGGTGTTAAGCAAACTCATGTATCCTTCTCTTCCACCCCAGAATACATAGTTGGCGCCCCCCAGTTCGATGGTAGCATCCAATGCTGCTTTTACTTGTGCCCCGGCATGGGCCACTACTGAAAAGTCGGGATTGGTAGCTGCCCCATTCATATAACGGCGGTTGCTGAACAAATTCGCAGTTCCCCAAAGTAGCTGAACCCCGGAGTCTTTTTGTTTCTGCTTAGCATAGGCAGTGATTTGCTGTAAGCGTCTTTCATTTTCAGCCACATCATCTATAAAATCAACCACATCCACATCATGAAAACAATAAAAAGGGATATTCATTTTGGTAATGAACTCGAATGCTGCATCCATTTTATCTTTTCCTCTGGCTATCGGATCATTTGGAATATTCCAGGGATATAAATGGGTAGGCTCTCCAAATGGATCAGCTCCATTGCCTACAAAACTATGCCAGTAAGCACAGGCAAAGCGAAGCCATTCTTTCATGGGCTTTCCCGCAACCACCCTTTCCGCATCATACCAGCGAAAGGCCAGTGGATTATCCGATTGAATTCCTTCAAATTGAATTTGGCCAATGCCCTTAAAAAATTCCTTAGTTCCCGTTACTACTTGCATACTGATTATTTTTGATTGAATGAAAAATGTAAAAGTTGTTGCTGTAAGTGGTTATGCCATTGTTGATAGGCTTCTTCCAGCTTATCAGCATCCTCATTAGGTTCTATCCGTTGCAATGGCTCAGCTGCAGCCAACCCCATTCCATCTGGTATTAACCCCCTGCAAGCCCCTCTGGCAGCTCCGGCACTTCCGTCTGTATCATATAACTCAACAGGGGTTTGGGTAGCGTTTACAAAGGACTGGACAAACAAGTTACTTAAAAACATATTGGCTTTTCCAGCACGTATTACGGAGGGATGAAGTTGATTTTCGCGTAAAATATCTAAACCATACCGGAATGCAAAAGCAATGCCTTCTTGAGCAGCTCTAAACAAATGAGCTGCTGTATGTTTATTAAAATTGATTTGCTGCAAATGTGCCTGTACCATCTTGTTTTCCAACATTCGTTCTGCTCCATTTCCAAAGGGCAACAGCGATAAGCCATCTGAGCCTACTGGCACCAAGGCCGCCTGTGCATTCATTTCATCATAACTAAGCGAATTACCTGCCACCCGCTTTACCCAGTTATTAAGTATCCCTACACCGTTGATACATAGCAACACACCCAACCGTTTATCTTGGGCACTGTGGTTTACATGGGCAAATGTATTTACCCTCGACAATTTATCATAGGTAAGCTGGTCCGTTACGGCATAAATAACACCTGAGGTACCGGCAGTTGCTGCCACTTCTCCGGGAGACAGCACCTGTAACGACCAGGCATTGTTTTGTTGATCACCCGCCTTATAGGTTACCGGAATACCGGGGGTTAAGCCTAATTTCTGGGCAACCGATGTGAGTACGGTTCCATGTTCACTGAACACAGGCTGTATGGGTGGAAGTATCGCTTCCTCCCAACCGAAGTAATTGAAAATATCTTTAGAAACTTCCTCCTTGCTAAAATCCCAGAAAATGCCTTCCGACAAGGCAGCCGATGTAGTAGTGGCTGTTCCGGTTAGCCGGTAAGCAATAAAATCTCCGGGTAACATTATCTGGTGAATTTGCTGAAACAACTCAGGCTCATTTTGTTGCACCCAAGCTAATTTGGCTGCCGTAAAATTTCCCGGTGAATTGAGCAATTTTTGTAAACAATTTTCCGGTCCAATGGCTTCATAGGCTCGTTGCCCTATCGCAACCGCGCGACTATCACACCATATTATACTGTTACGCAAACTTTTACCATTTTTATCTAGCATTACCAGCCCATGCATTTGATAAGAAATGCCTATCGCGGAAATATCAGCTGAATTATATAAGCCAGTAGCATTTGCCTTTACTATTACTTGCTGCACTTGCTCCCACCACATATCGGGCGATTGCTCAGCCCATCCATCCTGTAAAGAAATGATGGCATTTTCCGTGTCGGGATACTGAACGGTAACCAATGGTTTTGGGTACTGATTATCTAAAACAGTTAATTTAACTGAAGAAGTTCCTATATCAATTCCCATGAATAACATATCTGCAGAATTAAGATTAACAATTAAATAGACTGTTTTACCTACAATGTATAATGAATCATTCAACTACTCAAACTTATAGAGTAGAAAAACAGAAACATCACCTACCAATGCCTACTGGAAAGCTTGTCCTTCTTTTTATGAATGTAGCCAAATTTTTTAATCTTGTAACCGATTGCAACAAAATGTGCATTTCTTGTGCAAAAGTCGAAATTCCACCCCATTTCTCTGATTATCCATTTGAAATATAAGAGTATATTTGAATGAGGCCCCTACCCCAATAATGCCCCGCGTCCTATAAATTGTAACCGATTGTATAAATGAAGGTAGAAAAAGACATTACCATCTATGATCTGGCCCATGAACTCAATTTATCGGCAGCCACCGTTAGTCGTGCGCTGAATCATCATCCTACCATCAATAAAAACACGCGCAAAAGAATTATTGAACTGGCGCAACAAAGAGGATATCGTTCCAATACATTTGCCAGTAATCTACGAAAACAGCATACCAATACAATAGGACTCATCCTGCATGAATTGAATAGTCAATTTATGGTATCGGTTTTATCTGGCATAGAAAAAGTTACCACCGAAGCCAATTACGATTTGATTATAGGGCATTCCTCTGAGTCCAGTAAAAAAGAAGCCGCCAACGCCCTGAATTTTTTTAATAAGCGGGTAGATGGACTGATTGCATCGCTGGCATTTGATACCGAAAACCTAGATCACTTTGCGCCATATAAAAAAAGGGGCATTCCGGTAGTATTTTTCGACCGGGTATTTGAAGAATCAGCGGGTGCAAAAGTAATTATCAATAATCGAAAAGCAGGATTTGAAGCTACCCGACACCTGATTATGGAGGGATGTACAAAAATAGTGCACGTTACAGCCAGCTTACAGCGAAATGTGTACAGTGAACGTTTCAAAGGATATCAAGAAGCCTTACAGGCTCATAATCTGCGATACTTGGAAAAAAACCTGCTGATTACTGATCTCTCAGAAACGGATTGTATAGCAGCAGCCAAAAAAATATTGGCCATGAAACCTATGCCCGACGGCATTTTTGTAACCAGTGATTTTTCGGCAGCGGTTATTATGAGAACCTTACAGGATGAAGGTATCCGAATTCCGGAAGACATTGCTATTGTGGGATTTAATAATGATATCATCAGCACCCTCATTCAACCTACCCTAACAACCATCAACTACCCCGGCGCAGAAATTGGAGAAATTGTTGCCCAAAATCTTATCCAGCATCTACAGGGAAAATCAGATTTATCGCTAACCAATACCATCATCATCAATTCCGATTTAATCATAAGAGCATCATCCAGCAGAAAAAATAAGTTATGAAACATTTAATTACTCCCCAATTATTGGTAAAAAAAACAGATGGCATATCGGTGAACTATCTGAATTTTGGAATCATTTTTTTTGTAAAATATGCGCTACTACTACTATTTATTTTTTTAGTGTATTTGCCTTCTTCCCCCGTATCTGCCCAAAATATAGGTAGCCTAAAAAAGATGCCACGCTCGCAACCCCTGGTAACTTCCTATTATACAGCCGACCCATCGGCACATGTATTTGAGGGTAAAATATATTTGTATTGCTCCCATGATATAGATGCTGGCATACCCGAGACTAATAATGGAGACCACTTTTCTATGCGAGACTACCGCATTTATTCGATGGACTCAATTAATGGCCGGGTTACCGACCGTGGAGTTGCTTTAGAAATTAAAGGAATTCCCTGGGGTGGACGACAGTTGTGGGCACCGGATGCTGCTTTTTCTAAGGGTACTTACTATTTATACTTTCCGTTGAAAGACAAAAATGATATTTTCAGAATAGGCGTTGCAACTTCAACTAACCCGGCAGGCCCCTTTATAGCAGAAAAAAATCCGATTGCCTATAGCTATAGCATCGACCCGGCTGTTTTTCAGGATGATGATGGAAGTTTTTATATGTACTTCGGGGGTATCTGGGGAGGACAATTACAAAAATGGGAAAACAATGTGTATGACCCTTCCGGCCTGCTCAGGAAAAAGGATCAACTGGCGATTTTACCCCGGGTTGCAAAACTGTCTTCTGATATGAAACAGTTTGCAGAAACCGTTCGGGAAGTGAAAATTCTAGATGAAGCCGGAAATATGTTGGAGGAAGGGAATAATCAAAAAAGATTTTTCGAAGCTGCTTGGATGCATAAATACAATGGCAAATATTATTTCTCCTACTCCACCGGCGATAGTCACTTGATATGTTATGCAGTAGGGGATAATCCTTATGGTCCATTTACCTATAAAGGAAAAGTATTAGAACCTGTAGAAGGTTGGACAAACCACCATTCTATTGTAAATATTCGAGGAAAATGGTATCTTTTCTATCACGATACGCAACTCTCTGGAAAAACGCATTTAAGAAATATAAAGGTTACCGAACTTATTCATCTACCCAATGGAACTATTCAAACAATACAACCCTATCAATAGAAAGAATTTAAAAATGGTATCTAACCTGATTGTTTAATTGGATAGGGGGACTTGCAGGCTATTGGCTGCTACAATTGATTTTGTATTGAAAATAGCAGAAAATTTGCTACTATTTGAATAGTTACCTTATGTTACTTTTCTTTTAAATATTCAATAAAAATTGTAGAACTATAGATATAATTACTAAATTGATTCTTCATTAAACAACCTTGCCATGAAAAAAATTTTCCTAGTTCTCTTCGCCTGCTGCCTGTTTACAGTTGGTAGTATGGCACAAACCAAAAAAGCTGAACCAGCTAAAACTGCAAAAGCTGCTGCCGGACCTGCCAAAAGTGATGGCACCCCCGATATGCGCTACAAAGCGAATAAAGAAGCTCCTAAGCCAGCTGCGGGTCCTACCAAAAAAGACGGCACTCCCGACATGCGTTATAAAGACAATAAGGAAGCTGCCCCTAAAAAAGGAAAAGGATAATCAACTTAACAAATCATTACTTGAAAAGCCACTGGAATCAGTGGCTTTTTCTTTCGGCAGCTTGAGAAATAGATTGGGCTGCAATCCACCCCCCCGACCAGGATTGTTGAAAATTAAACCCTCCAGTAATCCCATCAATATCCAACACTTCTCCACAAAAATAGAGGCCGGGCAATCGCTTACTTTGCATCGTATTCGCATCAACCTCATTCAGCTTGATTCCTCCACAGGTAACAAACTCTTCTTTAAAAGTGGTTTTTCCCTTAAAATCATATTCAGCATGGGTAAGCAGCTTGATACATTTATTTTGGGCAGCAGTGGCTAAATCACCCCATCGTTTATCGGCATCAATACCCGCTTTCGCAAGAAAATATAGCCACAAACGAGCTGGAAATGCTATGGGTGGATGGGAACCGATTTTTTGAACCGCTTTCTCCTGTCTCCATTGTTGCCAAGCTTCACGCAAAGAAGTTTCATGGTAATCCGGCATCCAATTGATGATGAGTGTTCCGCTATATTGCTGCTGTTCCAACAGTCGGGCAGCAAAAGCCGATAATTTAAGGATTGCCGGACCGCTAAGTCCCCAGTGGGTAATTAACATTGGGCCCCTTTCTTGCAGCTTTGTATTTGCAATTGCAATGCTAACAGGATTTACAGTAATGCCCATCAAGGCCCTCAACTCCGGATCAGGTATATTGAAAGTAAACAAAGAAGGTACCGGTGGTTCTATAGAATGTCCCAGTTTTTCGAGCCAGCCAAACTGATTTGCTTTGGGATAACCACCAGTAGCAACACAAATAAAATCAGCAGGAAATGTTTCACCACTCGCTGCAGTAAGCATAAAACCATTTGCTAACTTTACCACTTCGCTAACTTCCTGCCTTATTTTTACAATAACCTGATGTGCATCTGCTTCTTTCAGCAAACAGTTTACAATGGTGGTTGATTGATGGGTTTCCGGAAACATTCTCCCGTCTGATTCCGTAATTAATCGAACGCCTCTTTCTTGAAACCAGTTTATCGTATCAGCAGGACCAAACCGATGAAACATTTTTTTTACAAAATGTTGCCCTCTGGGATATTTTTTGCTTAATTCGTCGATATCAAAACAAGCATGGGTAACATTGCACCTTCCTCCCCCGCTGATGCGCACTTTTGATAGCAGTTGCGCTGATTTTTCAAGTAGTACAACTTGTAATTGCGGATGATTACTAGCAGCATTGATAGCGCAGAAGAATCCTCCCGCACCCCCTCCTATTACCACTAAGGTTGCTGATTTTTTCATGGTGTCATGCGCATGAGTCCTGCCATTTTACTAATTCCCGACCATAAATTTCCTATCCGCATATTCTCATTTTCTGCATGCTGGTTATTGTCAAAATTAGCAACCGGAACAGTTATGGGCAATGCATTGGCATATTGCACAAAAATAAAGAGGGGCAAACTACCTCCCATAGAAGGTGAAATTACAAGGGGCAGTTCTGAAGTATTGCTTAGCGCTTTTATAACTTTTTGTGCAAAGGGATGTTGCAAGGGGGTTCGCTGTGCATTATAGCCTGATTTCCGCTTTACCTGAATAATTTTATCATACCGGGCACGCTCATCTTCTGTAGGCGCAGAAGCGGTAATATAATAACCCTGTTCGCGAATATGATTTTCTACCAGTTGCAGCTGTTTTTGATAGTCAACTCCTGCAACCAAACGTAAGTCTAAAGTGGCAGTAGCTATTGAAGGAATAATATTACTAGCCAGCTTTCCGGTTGCGGCACTTTGTATCCCGTTTATATTCAAAGATGGCAACAACATCGAGGCAGCCAGTGAACGATTGGGCGATTCGGAGCGTTTGAATCCATAGGTTTTTTGTAGCTGACTGTCGATCATCGGCACATTTTGTAGCACTTTTTTTTCTGCTTCTGTTAAAGGCGTAACCTGATCGTAAAAACCTTTTATCAACACCTTTCCATCATCATCTTTCATGGATGCCAACAATCGGCTCAGCAAAAAGGCGGGATTAGGTGCCCAGTTTCCGTAGTGACCACTATGCAGCGGGCGATTACTTCCATAAACGGTTAACTCCATACCTGCATCACCTCGAACGCCTAAATAAACAACGGGCCTACCGGATGGATGTTCAGGTCCGTCACAAATTATCCAGCCATCACTTTTTAGCAATGCCGCATGTCGGGTGAGGATATCTGCCAAATGGGTTGAACCTGCTTCTTCTTCTCCTTCAAAGAAAAAACGAAGATTAACGGTGGGTGCAATCCCCAGTTGCCGGAGTGATTCATAGGCAAGGATTATGGAAAATATGCCGGCCTTATCATCTGCACTTCCTCTTCCGGTAATTCTCCAGTTTGGATTAATTGTGGCATAAGATTCGTAATTCGTTATCACAGAAAATCGCCGGTTGGGTGCACTATCAATTAGTAAAGGTTTAAAGGGATGCCATCCGGGTAGCCACTGGGCGCTGTCAACTGGCTGTCCATCATAATGTGCATAAAAAACGATGGTTTGGGTAGCACCGGGAACATTCACTTCACCATAGATTGCCGGCGGCACATCGGGTTTACCAGCCTCTAACAATTGTACTTGCTGAATGCCGCTTTTCTTCATCATTTCCATAATAAAAGTGGCATTCTGCTGTATTGATATTTTATCAGTAGCCAGATTGGGAATCCGAATGAATTTTAGGTATTCTTTCAGCCAATTTTTTTCATTTTCCTGCACATGTTTTCTGATGCGAGTTGCTTCAGTTGGTTGTGCAAAAACAGACCCAATAGCTATGCATACCAGTGCAATTGAAAAGATTATCTTTTTCATACTGAAAAATTTATCGGAAAAGTTTATTAATAATAAGCGGAATTCAAATGGGGATTTGCTTTTTCGGCTGCCTCAATAATGCTATAATCTGAGAGTACCAATGCTTTGTTTCGCTTCACGCAAATATCATGCTCAAAATGTACAGCAACTTTTCCGTCGCGTGTGCGAACCGTCCAGCCATCTTCATCTGTATAAATTTCTCTAGAGCCCAAGGTAATCATTGGCTCAATTGCCAATACGAGGTTTTCACGTAGTTTGGGCCCAGCGCCTCGCTTACCATAATTGGGTACCTGAGGGTCTTCATGCAATTCTTTTCCCAAGCCATGGCCTACCAGTTCACGAACTACGCCATATCGATGTTTCCGCTCTACATAATCCTGAATAGCAAAGGAAATATCCCCTACCCGATTGTTAACGGTGGCTTTCTCTATTCCGAGGTACAGTGATTCTTTGGTAACTTTTACCAGCTGAAGTATTTCTGGAGAAGTATCTCCAATGATAAAGGTATACGCATGATCGCCATGCCAACCTTGCAGAATAACACCAATATCAATAGATACCACATCCCCTTGTTGAAGAGGTTTATCATTGGGAAACCCATGCACTACTACATCATTTACCGATGCGCAAATATTATGCGGATATCCTCTGTATTGGTAAAAAGAAGGGATTGCCTTACTGTCGCGAATAAATTGATTACAAAGCGCATCTATTTGCAAAGTAGAAACTCCAGGCTTCAGCATTCTGGCAACTTCCACTAGGGTTTGGCTTACCAATAAAGCCGCCTGCTGCATCAAATTCACCTCGCTCTCTGTTTTACAAAACATCATGGAACATTCAGTTGTAGTAAAAAAATAACCTGCTGGGCAATACCAGACAGGTTACTATTGTACAGTTACATAAAATTAAATAGTAGTGGTGGTAGTAGTTCCCACTGTTTGCCTTCCCTGTATCCGTCCACTCTTCATCAGTCCATCATATTGACGCATCAGAAGATAGGTTTCAATTTGCTGAAGGGTATCGAGTATTACTCCAACCATAATCAACAAAGAGGTACCTCCGAAAAAGGAACTAAAACCCTGTGTTACATTCAACCGCTGGGCAAAGCCTGGCATAATACCCACAAAGGCCAAGAAGATGGCACCTGGTAGGGTAATCTTATCCATGATACCACCAATGTAATCAGCAGTAGGTTGTCCGGGTTTAACACCGGGTACAAATCCATTGTTCTTTTTCAAGTCTTCGGCAATTTGCTTGGGATTGAAAATAAGGGCTGTATACAGGAAGGTGAATCCAATTACCATCACAGCATAAATCAGCATATACCAGAAGTTACTGTGATCGTTGAATATTCGAACGATTCCTTGTGTAGAGTCGAGGTTGGTAAATGATACCAGGGTAGGAAGGAACATGATTGCCTGAGCAAAAATGATTGGCATAACTCCCGCACTGTTCACCTTTACAGGTAAAAATTGTCGGGCTCCTCCAAATTGTTGGTTACCTACAATTTGTTTGGCATAATTAACCGGAATTTTTCTAACACCCTGTACCAAAACAATTAATCCCATGATAACAATTACAAGGATAGCAATTTCAACCAGGAATATCAATAATCCTCCGCCACCGCGTTGTTCTTTGGAGCTAAATTCCTGTACGATGGAAATGGGTAAACGGGAAAGAATACCCACCATGATTATGATAGAGGTTCCGTTTCCTAATCCTTTATCTTGAATACGCTCTGCCAGCCACATTACAAATAAGGTACCAGCAGTTAAAGTAATAATAGTAGAAAAAGTAAAAGCAGAACCCTCAAATCCGGGCAAAATAGCTTCGCGGTATCCGGGTCCATTTAAATAAGCAACATAAGCACCTGCCTGAAAAATGGTAACTATTACGGTTAAATAGCGGGTCCACTCATTAATCTTTTTTCTACCGCTGTCTCCATCTTTCTGTATCTTTTGTAGCGTAGGAACCAAGATAGTCATCAACTGCATAAAAATAGATGCAGAGATATAGGGCATAATACCAAGTGCCAAAATAGAAGCCTGAGAAAAACCTCCACCGGCAAACATGTCGAAAATACCCAACAAACCATTGTTGCTGGCAGATTTCTGCGCTTGCTCAATTTTATTGGGATCCATTCCAGGAAGAACAATGTGGTTACCGAGTCGGTAGGTGAACACCAAAGCGAGCGTAAGAATAATCTTATCCCGCAGCTCCTCAATAGTCCAAATATTCTTTAAAGTCTGTATAAATTTTTTCACTGAATTGCGATTGAATACGTAAACGGATGATTGAAAAATACACAGCTTTTACTGTGCAAGGCAATTTACGATAAATTACGCGATTATTTCTAAGGTTCCACCGGAAGCTGCAACAGCCGCCTTCGCTTTTTCACTAGCGGCATTTACCTTAAAGGTCATAGGGGCCTTTAATTCCCCAGTAGCCAACAACTTCACGCGGTCATTTTTGCTTATTAAACCATTGATATAAAGTAATTCGGCACTAAACTCAGTAAAACCATATTTTTCAACCAATTGAGCCACCTGACCCAAGTTGAATACTGTGTATTCGATACGGTTGTTGTTGGTAAAACCTCTTTTGGGAATCCGGCGCTGAATAGGCATCTGACCACCTTCGTGGGCCATTTTACTCTTATAACCAGCGCGGCTTTGTCCACCTTTGTTACCTTTAGTAGATGTACCTCCTTTACCGGAAGCTTCTCCGCGACCAATTCGGATTGCTTTGTGCGTTGAACCTTTTGCAGGTTTGAGTGTGTGTAGTTTCATGTATTGATGTTTGAACTTACGGGGAATCACCCCTCGCGTTAATAAATAGATGTATAGAAAAGTGGGAATAGGCGAATTAAGCCAATTCTTCTACTTTCACCAAATGGCTTACTTTCTGAATCATGCCAAGTATTTGTGGCGTAGCTTCTACTTCTTTGGAGGCGTTCAGTTTTTTCAAACCTAAAGCAACCAGCGTTTTTTTCTGACGCTCCGAACGATCGATTCCACTTTTTACCTGTGTGATTTTAACTTTTTTCATACCTGTTGTTATTAAAGGGGTTCCCCTTGATTATCCGTTAAATACTTTACTCAGTTTGAGCGTACGTGTTTTGGCTACCTGTATCGGCTCACGCAACAATGCTAATGCTTTGATAGTGGCTTTTACCACATTGTGTGGGTTAGCAGAACCTAAACTTTTGGCCAACACGTCGGTAACCCCAGCACTCTCTAATACAGCACGCATGCTACCTCCGGCAATTACACCTGCTCCATGCGCAGCGGGCTTAATCAAAACTTTGGCAGCACCATCTTTTGCCAACTGCTCATGCGGAATAGTTCCATGCATGATGGGAACTTTCACCATATTCTTTTTGGCATCTTCTATACCTTTAGAAATAGCTTCCTGTACTTCCTTTGCTTTTCCGAGTCCGTGACCTACAACACCATTTTCATTTCCTACTACTACCAGCGCCGAAAAACTGAATGTTCTACCACCTTTTGTGGTTTTAACTACGCGATTAATAGCAACCACCTTATCTTTCAGCTCCATTTCTCCAGCTGCTTTTACTTTACTAACGTTGAGTTTAGACATTTGTCTGAAATTAAATATTGAATGAGTCGTTTACGATTAAAATTGAAGTCCGCCTTCCCGGGCACCGTCCGCTACGGATTTAACCCGACCATGGTATAAATTACCTCCTCTGTCAAAAACACATGTTTGCAAACCGAGTGCGATAGCTTTCTGAGCAATGGCGTTTCCTACCATTTTTGATTGTTCAGTTTTGGTAGTTTTTTGGGCTTGAATGTTTTTGTCAAGCGAAGAAGCTGATGCCAGGGTTACGCTATTATCATCATCAATCAGCTGTGCATAGATTTCAGCGTTGCTTCTAAAAACTGACAAACGAGGCTTTACAGCAGTTCCAGCAATCTTTTTGCGGATGCGAAATCTGATTTTTTGCCTTTGAATCAATTTACTCATGGTATTCTATTTGTGCTCACCGATTCTGCCGGAAAGCTGTTACGATTTACAATTATTATTTTTATTTACCGGCAGCCTTACCTGCTTTTCTTCTCAGTTGTTCACCGATATATTTAACCCCTTTTCCTTTGTATGGCTCAGGCTTTCTGAGGCTGCGCAATTTGGCTGCCACCTGACCAATTAATTGCTTATCAACTCCTTCTAGAAAAATTTTAGGATTTTGTCCTTTTTCTGTTAAAGTAGTCACTTTCAATTCTTTTGGAATTTCGAAAATGATATTGTGGGAGTATCCAAGTGCAAGATCAAGCACATTTCCGGTATTGGCAGCTTTAAAACCTACCCCTACTAATTCAAGATCTTTTTTAAATCCATCGGTAACGCCCTTAACCATATTACTAACTAAGGAACGATATAATCCGTGCATGGCACGATGACGAATCTGATCCGTTGGTCTGGTTAACACCGCCTGGCCGTCTTTCACTTCAACTGAAATATCACGATTGATAGTTTCTTTCAGTTCACCCTTTGGACCCTTTACGGTTACCACATTGTCGGTACTCACTATAATAGTTACACCAGCTGGTATACTAACGGGTTGTTTTCCTATACGAGACATAGTCGATTTATTTATTTTTTATAAAATTGTCTGATTCCTGTTCAGCCCCGACTAAAGGCTTAATGGTAGAATCAGCCGCAGTATTAATAGATGTAACAAAGAACTTCACCACCAATATTCTGGGCTTTCGCCTGCTTATCTGTAATCACTCCCTTAGAAGTGCTCAAAATGGCAACACCCAAACCGTTGATTACACGCTTAATCTCAGCCGGCTTAGCATATTGACGCAAACCCGGACGGCTAACCCTTTCTAGAGAACGAATAGCTGCCTGTTTGGTTTGAGGATCATACTTCAAGGCGATTTTAATCAGCCCTTGCTTATTATCATCTTCAAATTTGTATTTGAGGATATATCCCTGCTCATACAAGATTTCAGTCATGCGCTTCTTCATGTTGGAAGCAGGAATCTCAACCAGTCTATGACCGGCCATTTGTGCGTTGCGGATTCTGGTGAGGAAGTCTGCTATAGGATCAGTTACCATAATTATTTGAATTAAATCAGTTCAAAATGAGTTTGTTAAGCAAATATTACCAGCTGGCTTTTTTTACACCTGGAATAATGCCGTTCAGTGCCATATCGCGGAACATAATCCTAGAGATACCAAAATATCGCATGTACCCTTTAGGACGACCCGTTAGCTGGCAACGATTTTTTAATCTAACAGGAGAAGCATTTTTGGGAAGCTTGTCTAGACCAGCATAATCACCGGCAGCTTTCAGGGCTTTCCGCTTATCAGCGTATTTAGCAACCATTTTTTCACGCTTTCTCTGTCTGGCTTTGATGGATTCTTTTGCCATGGCTATTAGTTGTTTTCTTTTTTAACATTTTTAAAAGGCATGCCCAATTCTTTCAGCAATTCGAATGCTTCTTCATTGGTTTGTGCCGTTGTAACGAACGTGATGTCTAAACCGGTAATTTTATTTACTTTATCGATATCGATTTCAGGGAAGATGATTTGCTCTGTAACACCCAGGGTATAATTACCACGGCCATCAAAAGCTTTATCACTGATTCCTTTAAAGTCACGTACACGAGGTAAAGCAACAGAAACTAGTCTATCGAGGAATTCGTACATTTTTTCACCGCGCAAAGTTACCCGGGCACCGATGGGCATGCCCTTACGTAGTTTGAAGTTAGAGATATCTTTTTTAGATAAGGTGGGAACTGCTTTCTGACCGGTGATCATGTTCAGTTCGTCTACCGCAACATCTACCAGCTTCTTATCGGTAACTGCTCCATTTACGCCACGATTGATACAAATTTTTTCGAGGCGAGGAGCCTGCATAATAGATTTGTATGAAAACTTTTTCATTAAAGCAGGGATTACTTCCTTGCTGTATTTATCTGCCAGTCTCGGAGTGTATTTTACTGTACTCATTTGATTGCCTCCCCTGATTTTTTAGAAATACGAACTAATTTTCCTTCTTCGCGGATTCTTTTAATACGGGTAGCTTCTCCAGCTTTTACATCCCACAGCATCACATTAGAAATACTGATAGGTGCTTCTTTCTGAATAATACCACCTTTGGTATTTTGCGCAGAAGGTTTGGTATGCTTCTTTACAATATTGATACCCTCAACTATTACACGCCCTTTATCTACAATTACTTCCAGCACAATGCGGGGTTTCTTGAGGTCTTTACCATCACCGGCAATTACCACAACGGTATCGCCTTTCTTGATGTTGAACTTTGGTTTAAATCTTGTACTCATGGTACCCTCCAACTCCCGGGGGAGTTATTTTAAATTGGTAAATATTAGTTATCTATTATGTTATTATAATACTTCTGGCGCCAGTGAAATAATCTTCATATATCCCTTGTCACGCAATTCACGAGCAACCGGTCCGAAGATACGGGTACCTCTTGGCTCATCAGAATTGTTCAGCAATACCACTGCATTATCATCAAATCGTATATAAGATCCATCCTTGCGGCGAAGCTTATTTTTGGTTCTTACGATTACTGCTTTAGACACAGTGCCCTTTTTAATACCACCTGCAGGGATTGCATCTTTTACGGTAACTACTATTTTATCGCCGATTTTGGCATAATCCTGTCCACTGTTTCCCAGCACACGGATACAGAGTACTTCTTTTGCACCACTGTTATCGGCTACGTTTAATCTGCTTTCTTGCTGAATCATTGTTATTCTGTTTGAAATTTGATAGTAGTAAAAGTTTACCCGGGAGTTACTACTTTTACCTACTGAGCACTTAATTATTTCGCTTTTTCCACAACTTCTACCAGTCTCCAGCGCTTAGTTTTACTCAGCGGTCTGGTTTCCATAATTTTTACAACGTCACCAACTCCGCACTCACTTTTTTCATCGTGTGCGTGAAACTTGGTGGTTTTTTTAACGAACTTACCGTAGATGGGGTGTTTCACTTTCCTTTCTACAGCAACGGTGATGGTTTTATCCATTTTATCACTGGTTACAACTCCCGTTCTTGTTTTGCGTAAATTTCTTTCAGCCATTGTTCTTGGTTTATGGTTTAGATGCCCATTTCTTTATTCTTCAATTCAGTTTTCAACCGAGCGATATCTCGGCGAAGTACACGGATGTTCATAGGATTTTCGAGTGGGGAAATAGCATGCGCAAATTCCAGCTTCTTTAATCTCAGTTGATCATCCTGAATTTTTGCAGAAAGGTCGGTCGCATTCATTTCTTTTAGCGACTTATTAAATGCATATGTTTGTTTAGTAGCCATGGGTAAACTTTTTTATAGATTTTATGCCTGCAAATCTCTTCTGATGATAAATTTGGTGGCAATGGGTAATTTTTGAGCAGCTAATTTCATGGCTTCCTTAGCAGTTTCCATGGTAACGCCGTCGCACTCGAAAATAATACGACCTGGTTCAACAACTGCAGCCCAGAATTCGGGGTTTCCTTTACCTTTACCCATACGAACTTCGGCTGGCTTACGGGTAATGATTTTGTCGGGGAATATACGAATCCATACATTTCCTTCTCTTTTCATAGCACGGGTCATTGCCTGACGAGCAGATTCAATCTGACGATTGGTTAACCATATAGGCTCCAAAGCTTTCAAGGCAAATGAACCAAAAGATATGGATGTTCCGCGTTTGGCAACTTCACGAATCCGTCCCTTTTGTTGCTTCCGGTGCTTGCTTCTTTTAGGTTGTAACATGTATTACTGTTTGTATTTCTTAAATAACGTTCGTCTTGTTCTTTACTTATCTGCGATTTCCGCCACCAGCTCTTCCACCTCTTTCTCCGCCACCACCACCTCTGCGGTCGTCTCTTCTGTCGCCTCCACCTCTTCTATCACCACCACGGTCGTCTGCACGATCTCTTCTATCGCTCATATCATTTTTTCCACCTACAAAATTTGGATTCAGCTCACGCTTTCCTAAAACTTCTCCCTTACAAATCCAAACCTTAATACCAATTTTACCATATACAGTTTGAGCAAATACACTGGCATAGTCAATATCCATCCGAAAAGTATGCAGGGGAATACGACCTTGTTTAAATTCTTCGCTACGGGCAATTTCAGATCCACCCAAACGACCGCTCACTTTCACTTTAATTCCTTCTGCACCCATCCGTAATGTGGAAGCGATAGACATTTTGATGGCTCTCTTGAAGTTGATACGATTTTCAATTTGACGGGCAATAGTATCTCCAACAATAATAGCATCTAACTCAGGACGACGAATTTCGAGGATATTGATCTGTACATCCTGGTTGCTGGTCAAATTTTTCAATTCTTCTTTAATGCGATCTACCTCACCACCACCTTTACCAATGATAATACCAGGCTTGGAAGTATGAATGGTTACAATCAATTTACCTAGCGTGCGCTCAATAACAATTTTGGCAATACCGCCTTTATTGATACGGGCATTCAGATAAATACGAATTTTATGATCTTCGATCAGATTGTTGGCGTAATCTTTTTTACTGCCATACCAGTTACTGTCCCATCCACGGATGATACCTAACCTGTTACCAATTGGATTTGCTTTTTGACCCATATAAACGTTTTACGTATTAGTTGTTAGAATCTACAATTAAGGTTACATGATTGCTGCGCTTACGAACGCGATAGCCGCGACCCTGAGGTGCCGGACGCATTCTCTTGAGTGTGCGTCCACCATCAACAAAAACGGTTTTTACAATTAGTCCACTATCGGCAGCACTTACGCCACTATTTTTCTGTTCCCAGTTGTTAATGGCGCTCTTCAGCAATTTTGCTAAAGGAACAGCATTGTGCTGGGGATGATGTTCTAAAATAGCCAGTGCTTTTTCTACATCCATTCCACGAATCACATCTGCCAGGAGACGCATCTTACGCGGCCCGGTTGGATAATTATTCAGTTTTGCTACTGCTTCCATGTAATTTTAATTTAAAGTCAGGTTCCGGGTTTTTACATCCGTCTACTTACGATTTATTTATTTTTTAGTGCCTGCGTGTCCTCTAAAGTTGCGGGTTGGTGAAAATTCACCCAGTTTATGGCCTACCATGAACTCAGTAACATACACTGGAATAAACTTATTCCCGTTATGCACTGCAAAAGTGTGACCAACAAAATCGGGCGTAATTGTACTCCGGCGACTCCAGGTTTTAATAACGCCTTTCTTAGTTCTGCCATCCGTCATGGCAACTACTTTGGTTTCAAGATTGGCATCCACGTAAGGACCTTTTTTTATCGAACGACCCATAATGTATGAGTTAATTTATTGAATGAATTATTTAGCTATTTTTTTACCATCTCTGCGTTGGATAATCAGTTTATCACTGCCTTTTCCTCTGGTACGAGTTTTTTCACCCTTCGCATACTTACCGGTTCTGCTTCTGGGGTGACCTCCAGAGGCTTTACCTTCACCACCACCCATCGGGTGATCAACTGGGTTCATGGCAACCCCTCTAACGCGAGGTCTGATACCCTTCCAGCGATTTTTTCCCGCTTTTCCGGCAGTTTCCAAATTATGGTCACTGTTAGAAACTACGCCAACAGTTGCATAGCAATTGATTAACACTTTGCGAAGTTCTCCGGAAGGCATTTTCAAAACTGCATAGGATTCTTCCTTATTCGCCAATTGTGCAGAAGATCCGGCACTTCTTACCATTTTAGCACCCTGACCTGGTTGTAATTCGATATTGTGAATCATAGTACCTAAAGGCATATTCTTCATCAATAACGCATTACCAATTTCTGGGGCAACACTATCTCCAGCAATTACGGTAGATCCTACCTGAATACCTTGTGGAGCAATGATGTAGCGCTTTTCTCCGTCGGTATATTGAAGCAACGCAATAAATGCAGTTCTGTTCGGATCATATTCAACGGATAATACAGTGGCAGACATGTCACGCTTGTTGCGTTTGAAATCTATGATACGATAGTGTTGTTTGTGACCACCACCCATATAACGTGAAACGCGACGACCCTGGAAATTTCTTCCGGCCGTATTTTTTTGTGGCTCCAGCAAGCTCTTCTCAGGCTGGTTGGTAGTGATTTCTGCATAGGCATTCCCTATTTTCCAGCGGGTTCCTGCAGTAATCGGTTTGTACTTTTTAAGTGCCATTTTTTTTAGTTTTCCTTCGCTTTAGCGTTTTTATTACAAATCAACTTTCGCGGTAGTTGAACACCATACTTTCCCGGTAAGGCCGGGAGGGCCTATTTATTAAATGTTTGCGTACAAGTCAATGCTTTCTCCTACTGCAACTGTTACCAATGCCTTTTTATAAGCACCCTTCATTCCCTGTATAAAACCTGCTTTAGTATAACGTGTTTTATTTTTTCCCGGAACTACAGCCGTGTTAACATCTACCACATTCACACCATAGAATTGCTCAATTGCTTTTTTGATTTCCAATTTATTAGCTCTTCTGTCTACTTTAAACGCATAGCGACGCAATGCCTCCTGCTGAGAATTGGCTTTTTCAGTTAAAATTGGTTTTATAAGTACTTCGCTCAGTTTCATGTTGGATGATTTTGTTTCGTTGTTAATTAAGCAACTTCTTCAGTAAAGATTTTAGCCGTATTTTCTGTAAATAAAAGAACATCGGCATTCATCAATTCGTAGGTGTTCACATCTGAAAGCAGCGTACTACCCACATTTGGTATATTACGGGTACTCAGATACAGCGTATCATTGTATTCGGGCAATACCACCAATGTTTTCTTATGAGCGATATTCAAATTTTCCAGGATAGAAACCACCGTCTTAGTTTTGGGAACATCCATCTGAACATCTTCAATAACAAAGACTGCATTTTCTTTTACCTTATAACTAAGTGCCGACATCTTGGCCAAATCTTTCACTTTACGGTTTAATTTAAAACCATAAGAATGCGGCTTTGGTCCGAATATAGTACCACCCCCTTTGTATAAAGGATTACGGATATTCCCCTTACGAGCACCGCCAGTTCCTTTTTGTTTGTGCAGTTTACGACTAGCACCTTGCACTTCGGCACGGGTTTTTACTTTGTGTGTACCCTGACGACCCTGGGCTAAATATTGCTTAACAGCGAGATAAATAGCGTGGTCATTGGGTTCGATACCAAAAATATCCTCCGGTAATTCAACCGTTCTGCCGGTTTTTTCGCCTTTTATGTTTAATACTTCTACTTGCATTTTTTTTCGATTGAGGGATGATTATTTCTGAATCAAAACAATAGAACCATTGTTTCCAGGTACGGAACCACTGATCAGTATATAATTTTTTTCAGGGAAAACTTTCATTACTTTCAAACCTTTCATTTTCACACGATCTCCACCCATTCTACCTGCCATGCGCATACCTTTGAATACACGTGAAGGATATGAAGATCCTCCTATAGAACCAGGTGCACGAGAACGATCGTGTTGTCCGTGCGTTGCCTCCCCTACTCCGGAGAAACCATGCCGCTTAACAACCCCTTGAAAGCCTTTACCTTTGGTGGTTCCCACTACTTCAACATCATCTCCTTCAGAGAAAATATCTACAGTAATAGTTTCTCCAAGTGCTTTCTCTAGAGAGTAATTCCGGAATTCTTTAACAAATTTTTTGGCGCCAGTTTGGGCCTTAGCAAAGTGATTCAGTTCTGCCTGGGTGGCATGCTTATCTTTTTTCTCGCCAAATGCGAGCTGTAGGGCAGTGTAGCCGTCAGTTTCCGCTGTTTTTACTTGCGTAACCGTACAAGGACCAGCCTCAATTATGGTACAAGCGGTTTGCTTGCCATCCTGGGAGAAGACACTTGTCATCCCGATTTTCTTTCCAATAATACCTTTCATCGTTCGCGGTTTATGGCCCCGCGTTGGTTGTGAAGGACAATTTGCCGATGAAGCAAATTTCAATCCTCGTTTGCTACCGACCTTTTCCTTTGTTTTTTCGCATCGCGAAAAGAGGAAGTACCGGCAGTAAACAAACCTCGAAGGGCCTGTTTATATGTTGCCTCCCGAAAAAATTTCGAGAGATTTTGTAATGTCAGCGCTTTTTTGGTCCACCAGCGGCGGATTTGAAAGTTGACAAAAAATGTATAAGAACTAATAAATCTGTCCGAAAACAGATATTCTTTTTACTATCAGGCCTTGATTTCCACCTCAACTCCTGAGGGTAAATCTAATTTACTCAACGCATCCACTGTTCTAGAGGAAGAAGTGTATATATCCAGCAAACGCTTGTGCGTACATAACTGGAATTGCTCACGGCTCTTCTTGTTCACGTGGGGTGAACGCAGCACAGTAAATATTTTTTTGTGGGTGGGCAAAGGAATTGGTCCTGTAACCACAGCACCTGTACTACGTACAGTTTTTACGATTTTTTCGGCAGATTTATCTACCAAATTGTGGTCGTAAGATTGTAATTTGATTCTAATGCGTTGAGACATATCCTAACACCCATTTTCAGATTGGGAGGGCAAAGGTAAGAGTATTGTGGGGAATAGAAAAATTTTTTTGATGTTTTTTAAAGTTGTGGAAAAAACCCCTTTTCAATTAGATATAATTAAATTAAATGTATAATTTACTGCTCTTTATTAAATAAAGTGAAAATATGTGGGTTTTTGCTACCCAATCGTTGAAATAAAATCCGCCGTAAAATAGCAGTAGGTATGTAAAGGTAGATTCATTTTTTCGATACTTTTACGTAACCCTATTATCCATGGCAAAAAAGCATAAAAAAAGGAACCTCCCTACTGCTACCTCCTCCCCTACCTCTACGACCGTAAAAACCTCCGCCCCAATCTCTGCATTCAACCTATCCAGTTGGATACCTTACCTATTTTTATCACTTTATTTATTGGTCGAATTTATACCCAATCTTGGGTCTTATGATACCATGGGGCCACAGTGGTTCTATCTCTCCCTAGTAGACATGGCTGCAATGGTTTATATACTATATACCTATAAAATACATTATGAATCAGTTAAGCGCCTGATTACGAGTCCGATGTTTTATATTATGCTTGCACTGCTTTTATGGGCCACTCTTTCATCCACCTGGGCCTTTAATAGCACAGAAACCTGGGTTTGCCTAGTAAGACTTTTTATAACGCTGGTTGCATTTGTAAATTTGTATTCACTCTTTTATGGAGTAAAAAATTCATTTAACATCATTTCATATCTGTTAACGGGAATCTTGCTACTGCAGTCCATCCAATCCCTATCGTATCTGTTTTCTCAAATGGGCAGCTTAAGCTTTACTGAGATTGTGCTGGGTATGCGCAGTAATGCAGGCAACAAGAACATATATGCAGCCAGTTTACTGATAAAAATTCCCTTTGCATTATATGGGATGCTGAATTTCACCAGCTATCGGAAGTTTTTCTTTTTAGTAAGTTTTTCTTTGGGCACCCTGGTAATTATCCTATTAAATTCGAGAACAACTTATCTCAGTTATCTACTTGTGATTGCCTGCACGATTATTTATGAAATTATAAGGGCTCTAAGGTCAAAACAATATACAACCCTTTACAAGGTTTTACTTATTATCATTCCCGGAATAATTGCCATTTTATTTTCACAGGCGTTAATCAACTCAACCAAGTACAATATTGGGGAAGATAGTGCCGCAGCTTCTCAATATGGAAGTGCCGCAGAAAGAATTACAAGCATTACTTCCGATAAAGATGAAAGCCGTAACCAACGATTAGCTTTCTGGAAGCATGCGATTGATTATACTAAAGCACATCCATGGAAGGGTGCTGGTTATGGTAATTGGAAATTAGAAAGCATCGATCCTTCCAAGGATATTTTTAACGAGTTATCGGTTCCGCTTCATGCCCACAATGATTTTCTTGAGTTTTTCGCTGAGCTGGGTATCCCAGGTGGGCTTCTATACATCGCAATCTTCATTTTTATGGCTTGGATTACTATTCGATATCTTTTTAATGGCGACCGTGACAAGATGGAGGGTGTTTTAGTTATGTGCTCCATAGGCTTAGCTGCCTATGCAGTGGATGCAATATTTAACTTCCCAATTGAACGTCCTATCAATCAGATATTTTTTGCCCTTGTGCTGGCCTTAGGGTTATCTACATTTCTTCATAGCAAATTGGAGCAATCTCCTACTATTGTAGTATCACAAACTGAAAGTTCAGGAAACAATGTGCTGATTTTGACATTTATTTCAATTGTATTACTACTACCAGCATCGTTTATTACCTATCAAACTTATCAGTCCCTGATAATTCAGGAAAAAACAAGGGTTGATATGGAAAATGAACCTGTTAAATTAACGCCCGATTATGTAGCCAATGCATTTCCTTCTATTCCGAATATTGGATACTCGACCCTACCCCTAGATGGTATTAAAGCCAGATACCTTGGTGAAAAAGGCCGGTATGAAGAGGCGATGAAATACATCAATAGAATTCAGAATATCAATCCACATCTAATGTATGCTGAATTTTTAAAGGCATTAGTCTACATTAATAGTAATCAGCCAGACAGTGCGTACAAATATGCTTCCTTGGCATTTTATAAGCGACCTAGAGTTAAAAACTACTACGACCTGCTAGTGGCATCCTGTGTAAATAAGAAGGATACGAATGCAATCAAGAACGCCTTTTACGAATTCATCTCCCACCGACCGGATGTGCCATCCACCTGGAGTACATTTTTACAGGCAATGACTAATGTAAAAGTCAGCTTTTACCCATCAGCCATCACGACCCAAATGGTGCAGCGGGCCGATAGTGCGCTTAAAATATTTCCCAACGACTCTACGTTAATGCAACGTAAACTTGAAATAATTAGAAATTTATAAATCCATCCCTGCTATAAGCAGCATACTACTATGAAAAAAAATAAAAAATATACGTCAGTAAAAGCGGCTGAAGTAAATACCCCGATTACTAAAACGGCAAACCGGGGTTTCTCGCTTTCTAATTCCAGTGACTTACTTACGATCCTTTTTTGTTGTCTTTATTTTATTGTAGAATTTATTCCCAATCTGGGAGCAACCGATGATCAGGGACCTCAATGGGTTTATCTTGTATTACTAGATATGGGTATTGTTGCCTACTTCCTGAATAATAAAGGTGAATATGCAGAAGCTGTATATGTCATATTCAATTCTCTTTTTTCTAAACTCTACACCGCACTTTTTGTATTAGCCGGTATTTCTGTATTTTTTGCCATTAACAGAACAGAGGGTTGGGTATGTTATGTTCGGTTTATTGCAACGATTGTTGCTTTTTTTAACCTGGCAATTTTACTTTACAAAAGGCAAAATCTCTTCCCCACTTTAACTATTATTTTAGCTCTAATTGTTCTTTTTCAGTCTATTCAGGAATTGTATTTCTTTTTTACACAAATGAGTAGCAATAGTTTAACTGGACTAGTATTAAAGTTAAAAGGCAATGCAGGAAATAAAAATATTTTTGCAGCGAGCGTACTGGCTAAAGTTTCCTTTGTTATGTATGGTTTATACCATAATAATGGAGCAAAAAAACTATTTTACTTTTTCGTGTTTATGCTAACTGTGTGGCTTATTTATCTACTCAATTCGCGAACAACCTATGTTGCACTATTTAGTATCTCGTTTTTCTATTTAGCCTTTTGTGGTTTTCAGTATTACAAACAAAAGAATAAAGATATTTTATTTTTTAATGGAGGAGGAATACTTTTAGGATTGATAATAGCCTATTTTTTTTCACTGATGTCTTTAAGCGCCGCCAAAAGCAGCTATGTAGATGAGAGTTCTAGTGGATATGGAACTGTACTGGATAGAGTAGCGGCAATCAACTCTTCAGATGATGATTCGAGAAAACAACGATTGTTTCTTTGGGATCATGCTTTCCAATATGGGCTTCAACATCCGATCATGGGTTGTGGCTATGGCAACTGGAAATTTGCTAGCATTCCCCCTACCAATTTGTTGGTGGATGATTTATCCGTACCCGTGCATGCACACAACGATTTCTTAGAATTTTTTGCCGAATTAGGTTTCCCCGGGGGATTGCTTTTCCTGAGTCTGTTTCTTACTATTGCCTATTATACGGCAAGGGTGGTATTATCACCAACGGCAGGACAAGAAAATAAAATCATTGCCTTCTTCTCTCTACTTGCCATGATTGGGTATGGGGTGGATGCCCTTTTTAACTTCCCCATTGAACGTCCGGTTAACCAATTATTTTTTGCCTTTTTTGCAGCAGTAAATTTAATGGCGTATACCGGAACTGATTTTAGAAAACCAGAAGAATCGGAGGAGCCTAAACCCAGTAAAACTTTTTCTGAAAACCTAAAATACATTTATTCATTTATAGCCATCCTGTTGTTATTACCCAGTGCCTATGTTACTTTTCTTACCTATCAATCGCTGGTAGTTCAAAACAGGGTTATTGCCGATTTACAAAACGAGCCACTCAAATTACCCATAGAAAGTGTGCTAAATGCTTTCCCTAGTATGCCAAATGTTACCTCATCGGCACAACCCATTGACGGAATACTGGGCAGATACCTATACGAAAAGCAAAGATACGATGAGGCACTCGTTTACCTAGACAGGGGTATAAAAGCTAACCCCTACATTATGTACTGCGAATTTCTAAAAGCGGATGTTTACTTTGCACAAAACAAGGGAGACAGTGCATTAAAATATGCCTCATTAGCCTATTTTTCTAAACCCCGAGCAAAAACCTACTATCAAACCTTAGTGGCAGTATGTGTAAAAACTTCCGATTCGGTAACACTGAAAAAAGCTTATCAAGAATTTGTCAAGTATCGTTCAAAAGAATCACTGGGCTATGCCTTGTATTTACAGGGGTTAATCAATATAAAAATGACTACCGTGCCCAAGGGAACTACGCCACAAATGCTACGGTTAGCTGATAGTGTTTTAAAATTATTTCCCAATGATTCAACCCTTTTGGTGAGAAGAAATGAAATCATCACCAACATTCCAGCCGGAAATATTCCCGAGTTGGCAGTTCAGGAAAAGAACGTACTGAAAGCCCAGCAACTTTTTAATGAAGCTTCAGCCCTATTTGCCAAGGGTGATTTTGAAGGTGCCGCTCAACGTTTTATCAAGTCAACGGAAATCAGTAATGGCAGTTATGGCGTATTCGAAAATATTGGTGTTTGCTATTTTAACATGAAGCAGTGGGAGCGATGCTTACCCTGGTTTGATAAAGTTTTTGCTACCAAATCTGCTACCGACGGTAAATCAGAATATTTTAAAGCTGCAGCACTCATTAACCTGGGTAAAAGGGATGAAGCCTGTGCCCTGCTAAAAATATCAAAAGGCAAAGGATTTACCGCAGCAGATGGACTGATTACTGGTTACTGTAAATAATCATTCCGATAATTTAATGCTATTCCAACCAATAAAAATGCCCCAAATAGGGGCATTTTTTATTACTTGAAAAAACGTAAACTATTAGTCATCAATCTTCACTTTTCCCTTACTCTTTGCAATTACTTCTTCAGCAATATTATTAGGAGCAGGTGAATAATGACTGAATTCCATGGTAGATGTTGCACGGCCAGAAGAAAGAGAACGCAACTGGGTTACATATCCAAACATTTCACTCAAGGGTACTTTCGCCTTTATCACCTGTAAATTACCGCGGCTGTCCATGCCCTCTAACATTCCTCTTCTGCGGTTAAGGTCTCCGGTTACATCACCCATATACTGATCAGGAGTAACTACTTCTACCCGCATGATAGGCTCCAACAAAGTTGGCTTTGCTTTTCTACCTGCTTCTCTAAATCCGCCCTTTGCACATAATTCGAAAGACATAGCATCAGAATCCACCTGGTGGAAACTACCGTCAAAAATTCTCACTTTCATGGTTTCCATAGGATATCCAGCTAATACACCCGTTCCCATAGAAGATTCAAATCCTTTAACAATAGCAGGATGGAATTCTTTAGGGATAGATCCTCCGAAAATATCATTCTTAAACTGGAAGGCTTTTCCTGGATTCTCTGTAAGCCACTCCTGATCTGCTGGCCCGATTTCGAAATATATATCGGCGAACTTACCACGACCACCAGTTTGCTTTTTAAGAATTTCACGGTGCTCAATTTTTTGAGTGAAAGACTCTTTATAAGCCACCTGAGGATTACCTTGGTTGATTTCAACTTTAAACTCTCGACGCATACGATCTACAATGATCTCTAAGTGTAATTCACCCATTCCAGAAAGAATAGTTTGACCAGTATCTTCGTCGGTTTTAACACGGAGCGTTGGATCTTCTTCTACCAACTTGGCAATGGCCATACCCATTTTATCTACGTCTGCCTGTGTTTTAGGCTCAACAGCTACGGAGATAACTGGCTCAGGAATAAACATATTCTCTAGGGTAATTGGATGGTTTTCATCACAAAGAGTATCCCCGGTTTTGATTTCTTTAAACCCTACAGCAGCAGCAATATCACCCGCTTCAATAAAATCTATTGGATTCTGCTTATTGGCAAACATCTTCATAATACGGCTAATACGCTCTTTCTTTCCACTTCTTACATTCAACACATAAGAACCAGCATCTAAATGACCAGAATAACAACGGAAGAATGCCAAACGACCCACAAACGGATCCGTCATGATTTTGAAAGCGAGTGCGGCAAAAGGTTCTTTCGCATTCGGCTTACGAACTTCGGGTTCACCAGAATCAGGATTGGTTCCAGTAACATCATCCAAATCAACAGGGCTAGGCAGGTATCTGCACACAGCATCTAAGGCTGTTTGTACCCCTTTATTTTTAAAGGAAGATCCACACATCATAGGCACGATGCTCAAATCAATGCAAGCCTTACGAATAGCTTCATGTACTTCCGCTTCTGAAATCGTATTGGGATCATCAAAAAATTTCTCCATCAGTTTATCATCGTATTCAGCAACCGATTCAATCAGTTTCGCTCTCCAATGATCAGCTTCCTCCTTCATATCATCCGGAACAGGGATCTCTTTAAAAGTCATTCCCTCGGTTTCCATATCCCAAATTACCCCCTTCATGGTGATTAAATCTACCACACCTATAAAATTATCTTCTGCACCAATGGGTAATTGAAGCGGTACGGCATTCGCACCCAGCATCTCTTTTACCTGATTAACCACCATCAAAAAGTCGGCACCGGAGCGATCCATCTTGTTCACAAAACCAATCCGGGGTACCTTATACCGGTTCGCCTGGCGCCAAACGGTTTCAGACTGCGGCTCCACCCCATCCACTGCAGAGAATAGCGCAATCAACCCATCCAACACACGCATTGAACGCTCAACCTCAACGGTAAAGTCTACGTGACCGGGGGTATCAATGATATTGAAATAATACGATTTTGTATTTGCATCCGCAGTACCACGTACCGTTGGAAATTTCCACTCACAGCTAACGGCGGCAGAGGTAATAGTAATACCTCTCTCCTTTTCCTGTTCCATCCAATCGGTGGTAGCCGCACCATCATGCACTTCCCCGATTTTATGAATCATACCGGTGTAACGGAGAATTCGCTCCGTGGTGGTGGTTTTACCCGCATCAATGTGCGCAGCAATGCCAAAATTTCTTTGTAATTTTAAGTCAGCCATAAATTGTACTTATTTGGTTTGACGGTTCTGGTTTAGAGTCCCTGTTTTTTGAGCGGCAAAGGTACAAATATTCCGAATAGTACCACTTTTTGTTCCTGACAATTTTACGTTACTTATTACCACTTATCACTAAATGATATTGATGGTTTACAATGCCAGCAATAAAAAATGCCCTGATATTCAGGGCATTTTTTATCAAATTTAGATTTTTTATATTTTGAAGTGGGAGAAAGCCTTGTTTGCCTCTGCCATACGATGGGTATCTTCTTTCTTTTTAAATGCAGCACCTTCCCCTTTAGAAGCAGCTACAATTTCATTTGCCAGTTTGTCGGCCATGGTACGTCCGTTCCGCTCGCGGCTATAACGAATCAACCATTTCATACTTAACGAAATTTTTCTGTCGGGACGAACTTCAGAAGGGATTTGGAAAGTTGCACCCCCAATTCTTCTACTCCGTACCTCAACAGAGGGCGTAATATTGGCAATTGCTTTTTTCCAGATCTCATAGCCTTCTTCTCCGGTAATCTTAGTTACCTTGTCTACTGCATCATAGAAAATGTTGATAGCAGTACTTTTCTTTCCCTGCCACATTAAATTGTTGATAAAACGGGTAACCAGTTTATCATTAAACCGGCCATCCGGTGCAAGGGGTAATTTTTTGGCTTGTGCTTTACGCATGTTACTAGCGAATTAATTGAGATGATGAATTATTTCTTGGCCTTTTCTTTCTTGGTACCGTATTTTGAACGACTCTTCTTTCTGTCTTTAACACCTGCCGTATCCAGACTTCCACGCACAATGTGATAACGAACACCCGGCAAATCCTTTACACGACCTCCTCTGATCAGCACAATGGAGTGCTCTTGTAAATTGTGTCCTTCACCCGGGATATAGGCAATCACCTCCACCTTGTTTGTCAACCGCACTTTGGCCACTTTACGAAGGGCAGAGTTTGGCTTCTTGGGTGTTGTCGTGTAAACACGGGTACAAACACCGCGGCGTTGAGGACAAGCATCCAAAGCCCTTGATTTACTCTTGGCCCTGATAATTTCGCGACCTTTTCTAACTAATTGCTGAATAGTAGGCATTATATTCCGTTTAAAATTTCGGACGGCAAAGGTAATAGCTGATTTGGAAAATTCAAAATGTTTTATCGGAAACCCCCCCTAACTAGGCATATTTTATCTAATTACGGGTATTTAATGGGCCTTCCAGGCAAGCAATCTAGCCCTAATTATTCGAAAAACGTGGGAAACCTGTATTTATCCACAAATTAAAAATAGGTATTTACACTGTACATTTTCCCCTTTTTTAACTGGATTTCAATCAGTTCTGCTTTGGCCAACCCCTCTCCGCTAAATTGCCGGCAAGAAGCTTTACTATTATGAAAAAAAATATAGGTAGTTTTTTTGCAATCCTGTTTGCCCTATTTCCGGTTAAAATATTTAGCCAGATTACACCCATTGGATATACGAGCCCTGGGAGTACTTATGTGCAAACTTTTGATAGTTTACCCGCTTCAGGCACCATAAGCCTTTCGGGGAGGGGGCCATTTGCCTTACAATCTCCCCCAATTACCCAAAGGAAAATAGGTGGCTGGTTTATTTCCCAAACCGCCGGCAGCAGCAATCAGGCAGGATTTTATATGGGTTCGGGCACTTCTACCGCTCATGGCATTTACAGTGCCGGATTAATTAACAATACCGATAGGTCGCTCGGAAGTATTTCCTCTTCGGGAGGAAGTTATGCGTTTGGAGTGATTTTTTCTAACCAAACCGGAAAAACCTTATCCATCCTTTCGATTGCGGCCCAATTAGAACAATGGCGAAAAGGAGGCTCGGGAAAGAAAAATACCTGGATTTGTAAAGCTAAAACCGGCAAATGGGAGGGAATAGATACCACCGGATGGATAGCCTGCCCTGAAGGAAACTTTAGCTCTATTAATTCCAGCAGCGGCACTTCTTCCCTTAATGGCAATCTTCCTGAAAATCAACAGGCCCTTTCCTTTCAAATCAATCGATTTAGGTGGAAACCCGGCGAACAATTACTCCTAGCCTGGTTCGACCCCGATGATACAGGCAATGATGACCTATGCGCCATTGACCAATTTCAATTTTCAGCCCTGTATCAAGTGAATGCACCGTCACCCGGATTAATTAGGATGGATTCTCTTTCACCTACCCAAGCTATTTTCAATTGCCCTGTTTCTCCGGGTGGCGGAAATACCCGCCTAGACTGGGAGTGGGATACGATACCTAGTTTTGATTTTCCAGAAACACTTATTGCCGAACCCGCTTCAATCTCGGAAAATACAGAGCTGGAAACTATAAAAGGTAGGCTTACCCAACTGTTTCCGGGAAAGAAATATTTCGTTAGAATTACCGCTACTAATGAAATTGGCTCAACTATCAGTTTACCTTTCTCATTCATAACACCAGAACTTCCTCCCCTAGTATTTACACTTACCCCCACCCTCATTGAAAAACAAAAGTTGGCCGTGGAAATTCTATATCAATTGCGGGGTGTAAATCTCCCCTTAGAAACAGGGGTAGAATGGTCGAACAGTGCAACCTTCTCCCATCCGAAAACGATGCGTTCCGAATCTCCCGCATTGTCCCTTTCGAAAATATTGATCGATCAGTTACCCTCGGCAACTACGCTGTTTGTAAGAGGATATGCTCGGTATCAAACAGCTATCGCATATGGAAATGTGCAAATTATTGCTATTCCCACTTCCATTAAAACTTTTCAGTTAACCAGTAACTTACAAACTGCTGCCAAAACCATCAGTTATCAATTGGAAACAGCAGACACGGTTGAAAATTTATCCAGTGGCGACTTCACTCTTGTCAGTCAACAAATCAATCTTGCAAAAGTAGAAGAGATAAAAGGCTCGGGAAAAAACTATTCAATTATTGTAAATACTGGAGTGGGAGATGGACTGTTGCAACTCCAATTGAATACCCCCCAATTTTGCAACCCATCCATTTTTGGCACCCCTCTGCTCGCAACAGGAATTTGCAAAATAGATAAAACGGCGCCACTAATTAAACGAGTTTATTACGCCAATCAATCTTATAAATCTGGCGATACGCTGCGCCTTTATACCGAAATAAAACCCGATACAACATCTGTAAGTTTAGTGCAAGGGAAATGGGCCTCACTAATAGTAACCCATTGGAAAAAAATCAACGATTCCCTCTACCTAAGCGAAATTCGAATTACTGAGGGCTCAGAAAATATTAAAGCAGCAGATGGCATATCCATTAACTTACAGCTTACCGATGCAGTAGGAAATCGGTCACCAGTATTTTCAGATACCCTTTACTACCCGAATGACAATATAGATGGCATTTCTCCCAAAATTGTTTCTGTTAATGCCCCTAAATCGGGATGGTTTTCTACGGGTGATACTTTACAATGGCAAGTAAAATTTTCAGAGCCGTTGGTGGTATTAAAAAATTTAAAAAATCCTTATCTAACCCTGCAGATTGGAAATAGTACTAAACAAGCAGCGCTTGCAATACAGCACAATACTATACTTGAATTCATATATGTGGTTAAATCCGGTGACTTTGATTCGGCAGGTATAAGTTGGAAGAAAAACATAGTACTAAATGGCTGCAGCATTTCAGATTCTGCCGGAAATCTGGCGCAGTTATCCTGGGTAGATACTACTTCCAATTATGCAATAAAAATAGATGGAATTCCACCCGTTATTACCAAAATGACACTTCCATCTCCGGAATGGTACCCTGCCTCCCAATGGCTGTATTTTTCAGTAATTTTTTCGGAACCCATTTTAATAAAGGGAGATATAGATCAAGTAAAAATGCTACTCTCGGTGCAAAGCAACCAGCAAAAAGCAAGGCTACTATCTGTAACTGGAAATCAGTTACAGTTTGGCTATCAGGTACAGTCTGGCACCTGGGACAAAAAAGGTGTTTATCCTTTAAAAATATTATTAGAAAACACAAATACCATCTCCGATTCAGCCGGAAATAATGCCCTGCTTAGCTGGCAAATGAATAATCAAAATACTGGTATCTTTTTGGATGCAACCGGACCGAATTGGATAGATTCAAGTACGATTACTATTCCCTTTTGTTTATCAGATTCAGTAGTAACCATTCAATCATTGCTAAGTTTTACTGATCAGGAACCAAACGAAAAACTTCGGGTAACTACTGCCAATTATTCAGGTAAAGATTCCATAAAAGTAGTTACAGATGAGATGCTTTCCAACGGCTCTGAAATGCAACCACAGCTTACGATTTTAATTCTCAACAAACAGAAACCGGGTAAAGACAGTCTTAAGATAACTGTATCGGATAGTTTTTACAGTTGTTCCAAATGGATACTTTTGCAATCTTACACTCCGATTGAAAACAATGCTATCCAATCTATCCCTATTCAATGTGCGAGTGCAGCCATACCAACCCTGCAAGGCACGCCACCCTCAGGGGGAAACGAATCGTATCAATATGCATGGGAATATGCTTCCACTGAAAAGGCCGGCTTTGCCCGATTTGGAATAAATGACACAACCCCTTTTTATAAATTGGCTCCGCTAAACCATTCCCTTTGGGTTAGAAGAAAAGTAGTATCAGGGCCATGCACCAGCTATACTGCCCCTTTGCTGATTGCAATAAAGGGAGAAGGATTATGGCGGGGAAAAAACTCTTCTAATTGGGAGGATGCAGGTAATTGGTGTACAGAAAAAATTCCAACAGAAAAAGTATCAGTAACCATACCAGGGGGAACTCCTTTTTCGCCGGTCCTCACGCTTAAGGGCTTCTGCGATACCCTCCAATTACTACCCGAAGGTAAATTATATATCAAGGGAGAATTAGGTATTCATAGCATCATACAAAGCCATGCAGCATCCATACTAGCTGAAGATGGTGCCATCAGATTACTGGGTGATGAACCTCAAACCCTTTCTGGCGAACATTTTCAGCAACATACTATCGGATCCCTATCCATACAAAACCAACAGGGAGTTACCCTTACCGATTCAATAGTTATTTCGAGTTCGTTATCTATGCAACGGGGATATATAATTACCAATTCAACATTATGGATGAACAACAGGGCAGTTGTTGGGCCCTCGACGGATGGTAGTTTTATCCGGGGTTCTGTTAATACCCATTGGCTGCTAGATAATAGCAAACGACAATACCTGTTTAGTAGTCATCCTTTTTCTAAAAAACAACCGCTATCCCTACTAGCCAGTCAGGTTAGTATTACGGGAAACCAACAGTCAGATTCTCTTTTCGCCTCCTCCCCTCTTCAACTTCCATCTGCCTTTAAGTTGAACAACATACAGATTGAAGGAGACAGTTTGGGCATATTACAATGGATTCCATTTACTACTTTACATGGTGAAGGAGAAAACTCCTGGAACCGAGCTGAAGGAATCCGATGGCTATTCAGGGGAAGTAAGGGTCAGGGGTTAGATGATCAAACATCTTGGCTGCAGCATTCAGTTTATACCCCAAATCCTGTTGCTTTCCATTTTTCTGGAGAGCTGAATTGTGGAGATCAAGTGATTCAATTTTCCGATTCTGCAGTAGGCTATCAACTGGTGGGCAACCCTTATTTATGCAGTATAGATATGAGTACTTTACAAATTTCCGACAGCATTGCCCCGCATTATTGGGTATGGAATCCATTGCAAGGAAAATCTGGAGGATATACCTGCCACTTATTTACAGAGTCAGTTCTTATTCCGTCTTATGGAACTTTTCTTATACGATTACAGGGGAACAATCAGCATCAGCTATTAATCAGTGAAAAATCTAAAGTACCTTATCCGGAAAATTATTCCGGAAATAAATGGAATGAAATACCTCAACAAATGACCTGGAAATTGTTTCAGGATAGTATTTTTTACGATCAGGTAACCATCCGAGAAAATCAGAAAGCATATAATGGTTTCGACTGGCTGGATGGAGAGAAGATAAAGAATCCCTCACATAATATTTACACAGAAACTTATAACAGGCAAGCACTTTCAATCGATCAACGATCCATCAACTCAAAAAGTTATATCCCACTGGTAATGGAGCATCTACCCAAAGGAAAGTATGGTTTACAGCTCACCCAGTTGGGGCTAAAATCGGAAAACAAATTATATTTTATTGATAACTATACCCAGCAAATGAGCCTGCTACAGCAGGATACAATTTTTCAGTTCGAAATAAATTCAGACAGCTTAAGTATTTCACGAAACCGATTTTTGATTACCGGAAAAGACCCAGTACAAAACAGCCTTGCATTATTGGCAATGCATCCGTTAACTATTTGGCCAGTTCCGGCAAAGGATTATCTGCAAATCAAATGCAGTGTATGGCCTGAGGGAATGGTATCTGTGATAATCAATGACTTTTCAGGAAGAACCGTCCGGCAAAGCCGCAGCAGTTTTGATTCGAATGGTAAACTTCAAATTTCTGTGAATGATCTTCAACCCGGAACTTACACCATTGAAATCAGGAATCCGAATAGTTTATACCGAGCATGCGGCAAATGGATTAAACAATAAACGAAGTCATTAAAAATTTACCGGGAATAGCCATCCACGGGTATCTGGAACAACCTGATTGCGGATGTTATTGATATTTTTCTTTAACTCAGGGGCAACCTCCCACTGGGTTGTATCAAATTGAATGGTATAGTCACGATAAGTAAGTTGTTGTATCATTGCGATGGTAGCGGCAGTTCCTGTTCCAAAAATTTCTCGCAAAGTACCTGCTTTATGGGCCGAAATCACTTCATCAATCAATATCGGCCGCTCCTCCACCTGGTATCCCATATCTCTCAATACCTGTATCGCACTATCTCGGGTAATGCCGGCCAAAATAGTTCCCTCTTCCAGTGAGGGTGTAATGGCAGTATTTCCTATCAGGAAAAAAACATTCATCACGCCCACTTCCTGCAAATATTTATGCTCAAATGCGTCTGTCCACAGAACCTGATCATATCCTGCTTTTCTGGCAATGGAAGTTGCCAGCATACTTCCGGCATAATTTCCTGCATTTTTCGAAAATCCTACACCGCCTGGGGCTGCACGGGTATATTTTTCTTCAACATAAATTTTCAGTGGTTCACCGTAATACTGTCCGGAAGGGCTTAGAATAACCATAAATTTATAGGTTTCGGAAGGCTTAACCCCAATTACTGGATCGGTAGCTATCATAAAGGGCCGAATGTATAAAGAATAGTCAGGGGCTCCCGGAACCCAAGCCTGATCTAAGTGAATCAACTGTCGCATTCCCTCTATAAACAACGCTTCGGGTACCTCGGGCATCTCAAGACGTGCCGCTGATAGGTTAAAACGTTTTAAATTTTCCTCTGGTCGGAATATGGATATTTTTCCATCGGCAGTTTTATAGGCTTTTATTCCCTCAAAAATGGCCTGACCATAATGAAATACAGCAGTAGCGGGGGATAATTGTAAAGCACTGTAGGGCCTAATTTGGATATTCGTCCACTCCCCATTGATAAAATCTGCCTCCAGCATATGATCTGTAAAAACCTTTCCGAAAGGCAGGTTATTCCAGTCAATTTCATTTAAAGCAGATTTTTCAACATGAGTAATCTTTATAGTCTCAACAGCTTGCATACCCTTATATTTGATGCAAAGAAACAAAAAAATAAAAGCTAACGAGCGTTATTTTTCAAATATTTATTCTTTTATGGCATTACCGGCATTTTTACTGGCCTCATTTTATAAAAACAAGTTGGTTATTCCAACCGAAAGCAAACCGGGTGCGATCTCAGCTGTTGTAGAACCCCCTCACCTACCAGCAGCTGAAACTCGGTGGTATTTAGGAGAAAATAAAAAACAGGTTACGATTGTTATTAATCAGTCTTCAATTGCCTTTCTTACCGACGATCAATTTACCTTACTTACCAGTGTGCTAAAAGCCTGTAAATTGAATATGGCAGATGTATCCATTGTGAACCTTGCCAATAGTGCTAAAAATTTTACACAACTGCACCAAACATTGAATACCCGGTTTCTTTTACTATTTGATGTGGCTACCTCGGCAATTGATTTACCTTTCTCCATCCCACTGTACCAGTTACAATCTTACGACCAATGCCTAATCTTACAAGCGACCTCATTGAATACTATGCTGGGAGAAGAAAAAGCAGCCAAGGACGAAAAAATGAAACTTTGGAACGGGTTGAGAAAAATGTTTTCCCTATAATTAGCCGGTATGCAAATTCCCATAACCCTCCTATTTGCCAGTAACAACTTACATAAGGCTGCAGAGATCAATGCCATTGCAGGCTTAACCTGTAAGATCATAACCCTGCGGGAGGCAGGTATTGAAATTGATATTCCGGAACCGCACGCAAGTTTTCACGACAATGCGCTGGAAAAATCCCGGACGATTTATCAATTAACCCATAAAAATTGTTTTAGTGAAGACAGTGGTTTAGAGGTGAAAGCATTGGGGGGAGCCCCCGGAGTTCGCAGTGCCCGGTATGCCCATGAAAAAGCAACGGATCAAGAAAATATCGATAAACTATTAAAAGCAATGTATACGCTTGCAGACAGAACTGCCTGCTTTAAAACGATAATCTCATTACAATTTGATGGGGGGGAATATTTTTTTGAGGGGGAGTGCAGTGGACAAATCTTATCAAAACAAAGAGGTTCAGCAGGTTTTGGTTACGACCCGATTTTTGTTCCAGATGGAAGTACGCTTAGTTTTGCTGAAATGAGCAATGCCGAAAAAAATCGGTTTAGTCACCGAGAAAAAGCTGTTCGGAAAATGCTTTCATTTTTACAAAGCAAATAAAAAAACGTTTAACTGTTCCAGATTCTCCAGCTTTCATTTGCTTGCTCAATTAACATTTCCCATCCGTTTTGAAAGCTGGCACCTTTCTCCTTTCCCATTTTAATAAATCGAGTTTCAGCAGGGTTATACACTAAATCGTATAAGTGGTGTAAAGGGGTTAGTAGATCATAGGGTATGGGTGGGCAATCATCTACCTGGGGAAAGGTACCGAGGGGGGTAGTATTGATGATCAGGGTGTGTTCAGCCAGTATCGATTGCGTTAGATCTTGGTAAGCAATGGTATCTTGCTCCGTTGAACGCGACACCAGCAGATAAGAAATACTAAGTTGTTTCAAAACATACACCACTGCCGCCGAAGCACCGCCTGTGCCCAGTACCAGCGCCTGTTGATGATGGGGTTGTAGAAAGGGGAGTAATGACTGCCGGAATCCAACAACATCGGTATTATGCCCAATTAAAGCGCCTTCCCTAATTTGAATACAATTACAAGCACCAATCGCTTCAACTACCGGGCTTATAGATGATAGATAAGGGATGATTGCCTTCTTAAAGGGAATAGTTACATTGATACCCTGCAAATCGAGATGCTGCTGTAAGAGTTCGGGAAACTGGTTAATCGCACTGATGGGAAAATTTTCGTATGAACAATCTAGTGTATTATCGTTTTCAAATTTTTCTGAAAAAAATTTTTTTGAAAACGAATGCGACAGCGGAAACCCAATCAGGCCAAACCTACGCATAGTTATTTTTTGTCGAGATAAAGATCAAAAGTATCTCCCCGCAAACCAATCCGCATAGCTTCCAGTGGAATAATTTCATGGGGGGCAATATTTCCCAGATTCACATTACAACCAATCAATTCTAGAAAATAAAGTTGCTGGGCTTTTTGAGGGGCTTCCCAGATAATTTTCTCAGCAGGTATTTGGGTTAATATTTCTTGCACCAATCCTTCTCTTACTTCACCCGAGCCTCTATAAATACCCACATTGCCAGCTTCTCTAGCTTCGGCTATCACATAAGTAGAACCGGCTTCCAATTCTGCACGCATGAGTTCAATCCATTTATAGGGGGGAATGATATGTGCAGCATCTTTACTGCCCACTTCGCTTAAAACGGTAAAGTGTTTGGTTAATTTTTCGATATATCCACATTTTTCAGCATGGGGAATGGTGATAGAACCATCGCTAATTTCTACATGAGTGATTCCATAATCTTTACAAACTGCTATAAAATCTTCCATCTGGTTTCTGATGAGAAATGCTTCAAAAAGCGTTCCGCCAAAATAAATGGGCATTTGATGCTGATGATACAAATTTATTTTTTCTCTGAGGTTAGGGGTAACATAAGAGGTTCCAAAGCCCAGTTTAAGCAAATCGGTATGGGGTTTACCCACACTCATAAATTGTTCTACTTCCTGGATGCTTAGCCCCTTATCCATTACCATCGTTATTCCGGCAACCCGGGGCTTGGTTGTTCTCTCGGGCATTTGTGTTAAGTGAAAATTCATAAAAAGCTATTTTTCCAGCGCAAAATAATGCAAACCAGCCATTAAATAACGGCTGGGGCCATTATCCCCTTTTCTTTTTAAGCATTTTTTTGTGGCGGGCCATGAGGTCAACCACTTGTAAATTGCGGAGAATGGAGGGGTTCAGGTCGATAAATTTTTTCAAATGCCGGGGAGCTTTTTCCATCGCAGTTTCCAGTTGAATCAATGCCTCCTTAATTTTACCTAATGAGAAGAGCGCAGTGCTATAGTAATAAAGAAAAACAGGTTTCCCATCCGTAGCCCGAGAAGCCTGCAAACTGGTTGCCATCATTTCCTCCGGCAACTCGGCTAACAATAAGCATTTTAACAAAGATTCCCATCCCGCTACATTGCGGGGCTTCTGATGCACCACTACGCCAAAATACTGTATCGCCTCTTTATAGTTGCCCAAATTCAGGTAGCATTCACCCATAGCCAAATTATATTCGGCAATTTTTCTGTGAATGCGCATAGCATTTTCTAGGTGTTTTAATGCGCTACTCCATTGCTGATCTAGCATGTACGTTACAGCGATCTTATAATGCAGCTTGCTGTCGTCTGCATTTAGGTGTACTGCTTTTTTATAATGAAAGCGGGCTTGTGCGTAATTGCCCATTTTATGATAGCAATGGCCTATGGCTTCATAAATTACTTCCTCCGGCCGATTCAACTCTAACACTTTCTCCAATACATCAATTGCCTCTTTGTATTTCCGCAAGCGGAGGTAGGCATCTCCCATATTTCGATAGGCGTAATCAAACTTCTCATCAATGGCAACGGCATACTGATAGGCATCAATAGATTTCTCGTATAATTTCAAGCCCTGGTAAGCCGCTGCTAAATTAAACCAGGCCAACTCACTAAATGGGTGGTCTTCAATGATACGCTGATGCAATACAATGCTTTCTTCATTTCTTCCCGTAAAGTCGGTCCAGAAACAAATTTTGTACAGAGCTTCCTCATTCAAAGGATCCTGTTCTAGAATCAGCTGTAAACAATCAAACACTTTGTCGAATTCCTCATAATCATCATACACATCCGCCAGTTCAAACAACAAATCAAGCCGCTCTTCCCCGGAAAATAAATGCAACGCCTCTTCTAATAGGGCAACCGCTTTGGTAGGCTGATCGAGTGCCAGATAAGCATCTGTTTTTAAAATATACAAATTAACATCGGTTGCATCATACAGGGATGCCATTTCCAACACCTCTAATGCCTCCTTGTATTTGCGGGTAGCCAATAACAAATCAGCTTTTTTAATCATGAGTTGAGAGGAATAGGGAAACTGCTGTAAACCAATCTCTGAAGCTTCGAGGGCCTCTACCAATTGCTCTTTTTCATCAAAATAATCTATAATTCGTTCAAAATCATCTTCTTCCAAATAGGGGTGCTGACGTCCCTGAAGCAATTGGCGATATTGTTTCAGCAATTCATTAAGTGATTCCCGATCTTCGCGGTGGGGTTTTTCTTTCATTTTGCCGAGGTTTATACAAGATATGCCGTTTTTTGAAAGAAAAATCGACTTTTTTTGAACATTTACACATTGTTAACAGTTAGTTAATAAAACATTTTTGTGCAATTATTTAGAATTCCATACCTTTGTATAACATGAAAAGCCTAAATCCTATTTCAAAGGTCCTAATTATATCCCTACTTCTAGGAATAAAGGTTACCTATGCGGCTTTCACGCTCACGGGTTTAATAGATGAGAAGTCAAAAAATGCTAAATATTCCCTTCGAACTTTAAGTACTCTTTCTAATAAAGGATTAAGTTTTTCTGCCCTTCGTTATGGAATGCCGTACAAAGGAAGTCAGAGTTTCACTTTTACTCGCCAGGGAAGTTTATTAGAATCGAATTCAATGATGCGCTTCGGTTCGGGGAATACCACTTACATTTATACTTATCATGTAAAGTTGAAAGCTCCCAAATTGAACAAATTCAAAACGCCCACTACTGATATTCGTTAATTCCCGAATATTCATTCACTAGCCCCAAAAGTTTTATTCCAAAGTTTACTTTATTGTAAAGCTCCATTTTGCTAAGACTATTTATCCAGTATCCGATAACCCGAAACCGGAATATCAAATCGGGAGGCGGCAACCGGACTAAAACTGATGCGGGTTGCGATATATCTAACGGATTTATTGGCTTGTTTCACTTCATACTCTAATACAAAACCGGGTATATCCTTAAATTCATAATCAAATTCCCGAACTGATGGAGCAATACTGGTTGTGTAATAG
>Ga0247831_1000158_pt1 | contig 148186 bp, 122 predicted proteins | sample LaCruzMarch2015__9_FD_192406 | JGI IMG/M metagenome (GOLD analysis project Ga0247831, IMG submission 192406) | Freshwater microbial communities from meromictic Lake La Cruz, Castile-La Mancha, Spain - LaCruzMarch2015_1m | ecosystem: Environmental > Aquatic > Freshwater > Lake | place: Spain... | reverse complement strand
GCAGCCCGGAACTCCAGGAGCGGCTCATCACGGCACTCCAAGAGCTCTTTGCCCAGCCATCCCTGGTCCAATCCCAGTGCCGTCCAAAACTGCGTTTATGACATCCTTTTTAAAATCCAGTCTAAGCATCTGCGCGAGATTTTCCGCCACTTTACCAGCTTGGCCCTCGGAGCTGACATGCATGATGGGGCGGCTTTCCAAGGCACCTGAACCATAGGCTGCAAAGGCACCTCCGCAGGCGTCTCCGGCCAGGACTTGGAACTCACAATCGGGTTGAAACTTGATCCACGAGTAATCTCGGCTGGCTCGGTCGATTATAAATTCCAAAGGCCAGCCGAAGTCTTCCATCAAGTCGGGGTCTTCTTGAATTTTTTGGTAAGAGAGATTCATCGTTGTTGCTGGTGTCACTGAGATGGTCACTTCATTTCGGGATCATTTATTAGGCGTTTGGGTCGGTTCAGCTTTTCGCCGCCCTTGGATCAAAGCTTCGACGATTCGAAGCTTGCCTCTCCCAAAGGATTCACCGCTGCCATCGGGCCTCGCGGTGATGTATTGACCGTCTGAGTCTTTCCATGGCTTTAGCAGGACCGGGGAGACAATGGCCACATCCGTCAATTTGGCAGGTGGGTAGTAGTCCCAGGGTTGTCGCTCACTTTGAGGAGACACCTGAAACTGGAGACTCTGAAATTCTTCTTCAGACATCAAACCTGTATCGACGAGCTTTGTCAGAGATTCAGGATAACCACCATGAAGCCTGTGGTAGTCAGAAAGGCTTAAAGCGAGGGTGACGGCACGCTTGACATGAATGATCGGCCAATCCCGCTTTTGGGCACGTTGGTGGATCCACCAAGCCAAACATGAAATCAGGACGGACGAGACGAGCATGAATGAGACGATGATCCTTCGAGTTTTCATGGTTAAATTATTAGCGGGCGCCATGCATCCATTCAAGAGTCGTCCGGCTTTTTATCCCCGTTTCGGACAGGGCGAGTCTCATGGGTTTGGCAGCGGCAAAGCACACTGCACTTGGTTTAAAAGCCTTTTCGTTGATTCTTTCGGGACATGCTAACTCCTGGCAGCACGATTTCGTCATGAGGGTATCCGGGTGCTCCAGCCCATCAAGTTTCGTCCTGTCCAGCACCGACGATGACGGAGGACTGACCACCTTCCTTTGACGCGGGTCAGAACGATCTCATGGTACATTGTGTTGTAGCTGTCATCTTTCATCGGTTGAAAGGTGACGGTGGTAAACTGATTGGTCCCATCGGGCGTCACCTGGGATGCGACTTTCGCTTTGGTGATGCGCTCTGAATCGTCCACATTCCAGTAGATGGCTTCATAGGCGGCATCTTCGGCTGATTCGAGAGACAATGAAGCTAGATGAACATTCAGAGCGGGATCAACGGGAAAATTCTTCGCCCAAAGTGACGGACAAAGAAACACTACGTAAACCCAGGTGACCGCCATGGTGACAACGACACCTACAACAATCAGGATTCGCTTGAGGGCTTTTTTCATGGGAGGTGCTTCGCTTCCAACATTGTCCACACAGACTCAAATGGCCCCCTTTTCTCCTTGCATCTTCACCGGTTAATCCACCCGGTCGGGAAAAGGAATGAATGCGTATTGGACACGGTGGATCGGATGGCTGGCCGGGAGGAAGGCGGCGAGGGAGCGATCCGCCATTTTTGAGCCGTTTGTAGAGTGGTATGAGCCATTTTTGAGCCATCAATTTCAGCTCCAAGGAGTTCAGGGTCAGTGCATTGGGTGGGATTTTGAAGCCGGGAAGGGGGCGAAAATGCAAAAGCTATACAAAAGGATACAAAAGGCTCAGGCGGGGGCGACTCTTGAAGGGGGCCGACGAGGGCGTCGGCACTCCATGGTGGGGACGGGGGCAATCTGGCCTAACGCGAGACTTGCATCGCGGCCTCTGCGCGGCACTCTCAATGTTCCGGTGGCTGTGCGCGCCGGGTTTTCTCTCATGTCCAAACACACTTACAAACAGGCCGGCGTCGATATCCATGAAGCAGCATCCTTTGTGGATGACATCGGCGCGCTGGTGAAGGCCACGCAAAAGAAGCGCAAGCTGGCGAATGCCTTTGGCCTCTTTGCGGCGGGGTATGACCTGAGCAAATACAAGGAGCCGATGATCTTCACGGGCTGCGACGGCGTGGGCACGAAGCTGGAGCTGCTGCTGAAATACGACCTGCTGGAAAACGCGGGCAAGGACCTGGTGGCGATGAATGTGAACGATGTGCTGACCTGCGGCGCGGACCCGATCATGTTCCTGGACTACGTGGGCGTGAACCAGATCAAGAAGAAGCAACTGGCGCGCATCATCGCCGGGATGTCGGAGTATCTGGTGGCCTGCAATTGCATCCTGGCGGGCGGGGAGACGGCGGAGATGCCGGGTGCGGTGCTGGACGGGATGGTGGAGCTGTCCGGGTTTGCCATCGGCGCTGCGGAGAAAAAGGACGTGCTGAATCCGGCGGAGATCAAAGAGGGCGACGTGCTGATCGGCTGGCCGAGCGCGGGTTTCCATGCCAATGGGTTCAGCCTCGTGCGGCGCATTTTGGAAAAGGAAAGCATCAAACTGAGCAAAAAAGACGCGGCGCAACTGCTGACGCCGACGCTGCTGTATCATGAGCAGTGCTGGGGCCTGAAGAAGGCGAAGGTGAAGCCTGCGGCCATGGCGCACATCACCGGCGGCGGTTTGGTGGAAAATCTGGGGCGCATCTTTACCAAACGCGGCCTGGGCTGCCATCTGAAGGTGCCCTTTTGGCAGAATGACGTGGTGCAGAAGGTCCTGCGCCATGCGGACCCGGCGGATTGCTGGGATACCTTTAACATGGGCATCGGTTGGGTGGCCATCGTGGACGCCAAGCAGGCGAAAAAGGCCCTCAAAGTCGGCACCGGGGCGGTGGTCCTGGGGGAGATGGACAAGAGCGGCGCGGTGACCTGCGAGCTGGTCAAATAACGGATTTTTTATGAACACTGAGACGCCGCACTTCCTTCGAGGTGCGGCGTTTTTACTTTTGAAAGCGCGCTTTAGCAAAAAGGACTCAAATTTCGATCAAAATTTACCAGAATTTCACTAATGAACCGGGTTTTGGCCCGTTTTCGAACCAGAGATCTACTTCTCCACCCTCAATCACCTCTTATGAAAGCCACCAAATACATGCTCGCCGGTCTCTTGATCGCCGGTTTCGGGAGCAGTTCCGTCTTCTCGGCGGAACTTCGCACCTGGACAGACGTCGAGGGCCGCCAAGTCTCCGCCTCTTTTGTTCAGATCGAAGGCGAGACCATCGTCTTGCAGACCAGCGATGGTGCCCAGCACCGTTTCCCTCTGGCCCGTCTATCCCCTGAGGACTTGGCCATCGCCAAGGCCGCCCAGACGGCTGTGCCTGCGGCGTCTGCTGAAGCTCCTGCGGGTATCCAGATGCTGGCCAATGCGACAGTGGCCCAGGCCGCTGCAAAGATGGATCAACTGGTGGCCAACGGCCTGATCAAAGCAAACCCAGCCCGTGCGACGGCCGGTAAGCCACCGATCAAGAGCTTTAACCCCATGGCAAACGATGAGCAATTCGTGCGCCGTGTTTACCTGGACATCGCAGGCCGTATCCCGAACTACGATGAAGCCAGTGCCTTCATCAAAGACACCAGCCCGAAGAAGCGTGCGAACCTGATCGACATGCTGCTGGAGTCCGATGGCTACAAGGTGACGATGTATAACTACTTTGCCGAGATGCTGCGCATCAAGGACAACTTCGAGGCGGACAACGTGCGCGGCACGCCTTACATCAACTGGTTCAAGGACCAGATCGCCAAGAATGAGAAGTGGGACAAGATCGTCTATCAGATGGTCACCGCGACTGGCAAGATGTGGGACAAAAAGGAAGACGGCAGCTACAATGGTGCCGCCGGTTACCTGCTGCGTGATGCGGGCATGCCGCTGGATAACCTGGCCAATACGCTGACGGTTTTCCTGGGCACGGATGTGGCCTGCGCACAGTGCCATGACCATCCTTTTGCCGATTGGACGCAGAAGCAATTCTATGAAATGGCTTCTTTCTTCGGTGCCACCACGACGCGCCTGAATGGCCGCGATATGAAGAATGGCGACCCGATGGCCCGCCTGATGGCCGGCATTGAGCCGATGATCGAGAAGTCCGGTCAGGACATCCGCCGCCTGCGCAACGGCATCCAAAACTACATCCGCGCCAACCAGTCCGCCATCAAGGACCGCGACATGAACGGCATGAAACTGCCGCATGATTATCAGTATAAGGACGGCAAGCCCGGTGATCCCGTGGCACCGAAGTTTGTGACCTGGTCCCCCGAGGACAAGAACAACCCTGCCTACAAGCAGAAGAAGGGCGACGAAGAAAAACTGCGCCTCTCCTTTGCCAACTGGATGACGCATCCTGAGAACCCACGCTTTGCGATGACCATCGCCAACCGCATGTGGAAGCGTGCGTTTGGTGCCGGTGTGAATGAGCCTGTCACGAACATTGACGATCCCGAACAGTCCGCGAACCCGGAGCTTCTGAAGCATCTGGCCCAGGAAATGAAGCGCGTGCAGTTCGACCTGAAGCAGTTCATGCGCATCGTCTATAACACTCGCGCTTATCAGTCGGAAGCGACCACTGAAAACATCGCCCTGGGTGAAGTCTATTACTTCCAGGGACCGATGCTGCGCCGCATGAGCGCCGAGCAGGCCTGGGATTCCTACATGACCCTGGTGCTCGGTCAGCCAGATGGCTTCAAGGCCCCGCTGCAGGACCTGTATGCCAAGTCCATCGACCTGAACCTGGACACTGTGGACCCCCAGACCGTGCTGATCAAATATGACGCCTACCGCAACATGCAGCGCAAAGAAAACGCGCTGATGGGCGGTGGTCTGGACATGGTCGGCGGTGAGGGCATGATGATGGAAGGTGGTGCGGATAAAAAAGATGCCGCAGTCGCTGCCACCGACGGCCCAGGCAAGATCCTCACCTATGAAGGGATGCGCCTCATGCGTGCCTCTGAGGTTCAACAACCTGCCCCTGGCGGTCACTTCCTCACCGACTTTGGTCAGTCCCCCCGCATGCTCATCGACGGCAGCACCAAGATCGGCAACGTGCCGCAGGTGCTGATGATGATGAACGGCAAGGCGCAGAAGATGCTGACCAGCCGGGATTCCCTGGTCTTCCGCACCATGGACAAGGTGAATAACCCGTCTGACAAGGTGGAGCGCATGTTCATGACCATCATGAACCGCCGCCCGACTCTGTCTGAGAAGGAAATCGCCAAGCGTGAGCTGAGCAGCCACGGTGAAGAAGGCTACTCCAACATGATCTGGGCGCTGATCAATACCCGTGAGTTCATGTTCATCCAGTAATCCCTGAATCACTCACCACGAACCAAACTGCTTTTTGAATATGAAAACCGAATTACTCCGCCTCAACGATCATAGCCGTCGTCAGTTTATGCTGAACACGGCCAAGACCGCCCTGGGCGTCAGCCTTCTCCCAGGCATCGCCTCGAAGATGGCCGCCGCTGAAGGTGCCTCCGTTTCCGGCCCCGGCACCCCTGGATTTGGCAAGGCCAAGCACGTCATTTATCTTTGGATGAATGGCGGTATGACCCACCTGGACACCTTTGACCCAAAAACGGGCGAGACCAAAGGCCCGGGCGAACAGATCAAGGCCAAAGCTGAAGGCATCGACTACCTCGGCAGCTACCTGCCGAAGCTGGCCGAAAACGCCAACAAGCTGTCCATCATCCGCTCTATGTCCTCCAAGACTGGTGTGCATGAATCCGGCACTTACATCATGAAGACCGGCTATGAGCCGCGCTCCACCATCGTGCATCCGTGCATGGGCGTGTGGGCGTCGAACTTCCTGGGCAAGATCAAGGATGTGACCCTGCCTGACAGCGTCATCGTGAACAGCGGCAGCGCCTATCCGGGCGCAGGTTTCTTCCCACCGGCCATGTCTCCGATCCCGATCTCCAATCCTGAGACCGGTCTGCAAAACATCCGCCCGACCACGGAAGACAGCATGTTTGGCAAGCGCATCGGCCTCATGAATGAGTTCGACTCCGCCTTCCGCAAGAAGTTCCAGACGGAAGATGTGAAAGCTTACACCGAGTTCTACGACGAAACCCTGAAGCTCATGAAGAGCGAAGACCTCAAAGCCTTTGACCTGACTCAGGAAACCGCCGAGACCCGTGAAAAATATGGCCGTAACAGCTTTGGCCAAGGCTGCCTCCTCGCCCGCCGTCTGGTGGAAAGTGGTGTCCGCTTTGTCGAAGTGCAGATGGGCGGGTGGGACATGCACAACACGATCGACAACGGCATGACCAACAATGGTGCCACCCTGGACACTGGCTTTGCAGCCCTGTTGCAGGATCTGGAAGCCAAGGGTCTCCTGGAATCCACACTGGTCTGCCTCGGTTCCGAGTTCGGTCGCACACCGGACATCAACGAGAACGATGGTCGCGACCACTATCCGCTGGCTTACTCCACCGTCCTCGCCGGTGGCGGAACCAAGCGCGGTTTCGCTTATGGCGCGACGGACAAAGATGGCCGCCGCCCTGCCGACAAGCAGACCAGCCCGCAGGACTTCCTGGCCACCATCGGCCACGCCATGGGCCTGCCTGTGGACGAAGTCGTCATGTCCCCCTCCAACCGCCCCTTCACCGTGGCGGACAAGGGCGTGCCAGTGCTGGACATCTTCGCCTAACCGAAAGTTACGTCAGATTTATGAAAGGCACCCGGTCGAAAGGCCGGGTGTTTTTTTATGGCCCGGCCTTGTTCACAAACTCAACAGGAACGAGATCCTTCACGGCGTTGGCGATGATCTCTTCGATGCCGGAGGCAAAGCGGTTGGGGCGGCCGTAATAGACCATGGCTCCGGCGGCTTCGTAGCCGCCTTCTTCCCAGACGCGCTGCGAGGGGATGTAACAGGGGACGTCGTTGGTGTAGCTGTTGACCCAGGTGCGGGCGGGATCGTTTTCTTTTTTGAAGCGAAGGCCGTAGTCCACCACGACCTCGCCGGGCAGGTTGATGGTGAGGAGGTCCTGGCCATAGGTCCAGACCTGGACAGTGTAGGGCAGAGCGGTGGGGATTTTTTCTCCACGTGCCAGCATGGCGGCAAAGTGGCTTGCGTGACGGGCGGTCTGTTTGTTTTTATCCTGGCTCAGCTTTTGCCAAGTCGCGGCATCATGGGGTGCATCGAAGGGCAATGCGACATCTTTCGTTAGGCAGGTGACTGGACCTTCAACGGGTTTCATGGGTTCATTGATGAGGCGCACGGTCTCTTTGGCCAGGGCTACGCCGTGCCGTTCGGCATGGGGGAGTTCCCGGCGGGGGTAGGGGTTTTGATCGGCACCGCAGCCGATGGCGGTCATGGCGACGATACCGGGGAAGCGAAGCTCGAGTTCCTTTTGCGCACAGCCTGCCCAGTCGGGGTGGGTTTTATTGATGGCGAGGGTGGTGCAGTGGCAGGCGTAACTGGTGAAAAGGGCGCGCAGTTCGCCCTCCGCACTGGTCACGCGGAGCACGGGCAGGGCATGGTCCACGGGGCCATAGGGATTGGGGTTGTTGGTGTAACCGGTGTCGGTTTTAAACCGGCGGTTCATGGCAAAGCCGACCTTTCCAGTGGCCCAGTCCAGGCGGGCGGGGGCTTGTTTTTTCAGGGCTTCCTGGATGACGGAGACGAGCTTGGCCGTCAGATCCTCCGCATAGCGGGTGATGGCGGCCTGCTCGTCGTCGCCAGGTTCTTCGCCGAACAAAAAGGGCAATAAGCCGGGCAGGGCGGGGGCGCAGTGCGTGTGGCTGGAGTGGAGGGCGAGGCGCGCGTCTTCGATCTTTTGCCCTGCCGCGTCCAGGCGCTTGAGGACTTCCGCGCGGATCGTGGCGGGCACCCCGCAGTTGTCCACGGTTAAAAGGATGGCTGTGGGATCGCTCCCCCAGGTCAGGGCCAAGGCCTTGGCATGCAGGCGCATTTCGACGCCCTCATGCGGGGTGGTCCGGCTGCCATAGCCGCTGAGGCGCACCGGATAGTCCGGCGTGATGTCCACACTGGCTGCGCCCGCTTTCCAGCCGGGTGTATCGGCGATGAGGATGGGGGCGATGAAGACGCTGAGGTAAAGGCAACCTGCGAGGTGGAATTTCGACCGCATTCAGACAGCGTGCGAAATCTAGCCGTGAAAACCAAGGCGGGAATTCGATACTTTTGGACTGCGTTCCTCCACTTTTGGGATCTTTACAGCCGCTGCATCATTCGTTGTCGTCTTCCGTCCACTCTTCCATGAGGCGGCCGAGCTTGCGCTTCAGGCCGACTTTGGCTGCGGCAGAGAGGCGATCGATGAAGAGGATGCCGTTGAGATGATCGATCTCGTGCTGAAAGGCGCGGGCGAGCAGGCCATCCGTTTCCCAGGTCTGGGTTTCACCGTCTAGGGTCTGAAAGGTGACTTTGATGTCTTCACTGCGGCGGATGTCGCCACGCAGGCGGGGAAAGCTGAGGCAGCCTTCTTCATCCACGTCCTTGTCCTTACCCAGTTCCAGTTGGGGATTGAGAAAGATCACAGGCATGTGCGCGGGCATGTCCACAGACTCGCCATTGATGCGCAGGTAACTGATGCACTGGGGATTGTGGGAGACGTCGATGACAGCGAGCTGGATGTCCCGCGCCACCTGAGGGGCGGCCAGGCCGACGCCGTTGGCGGCTTTCATAGTCTCGATCATATCGGCCGAGAAGCGGCGGAGATCTTCAGTCACTTCCGTGACGGGGCGGCACTTGGCACGGAGGACGGGATCTGGGTAGCGGACGATGGGCAGGACCATGGGAAAGCAGAAGCGAATAACAAAACATACGCCCTATGGCGTCAGCCTCTGTTTAGCCTCAAAAGCGGGGGTTCGACAACTCGTTTTACACCCCCTTACTGGGCCGCGCTTTGGATGCGGGCGGGGACGTCGTTGATGGAGTAGCCGGCCTCGCGCAGGGCATCCCAGACTTTCATGAGCACACCCAGGGCGGTATCCGTATCCGCTTGCAGCTCCAGCTTTACGCCTGGGTTTTGCTCGCGCAGGCGGGTGATGGCGGCGGCGAGCTTGGGGGCCTCGACGGGGTTTCCATCCAGGATCATTTCCTGGGTCTTGGTAATCGTGAGCGTCTTGCGCACTTCCTGTTTAGGGGCCGCCTCACCCAGGGACTTGGACTGAGGCAGGGTGATTTTGACCTCCATCTTTTTTTCCCGAAAGGTGGTGGTGGCGATGAAGAAGATCAGCAAAATCACCATGATGTCGATCAAGGACACGATGGGGATGGCCGGAACGGGACGGCGACGGGGGCGGAGGTTCATCGGATAAAAACGGGTTCTCAACTATTCCAAACGTGGGGGCCAAAAAGAAGCAACTGCCCGACAAAATGAAAATCCCGAAGTTTAAAATCAATAAGGGAAGTCACCCAAATCGCAAGCTCTTATGGCCGGGTTGGTTTGTCGTCAGGCGCGCTCGCTCGACCTGATTTATCGGGCAAATGAAGCCGGTAGCGGGTGCCTCTTTTCTCACCCGTTTTGGCCAGGGCACCGATTTCAACCAATCCTTCCAGGTCGCGGGTGGCCGTGGCGGGCGAGGCCTGGGTGATGCTCTGGTAATTGCCTGAGCTGAGGCCGCCCTCAAAGCCGTCGGGACCAGCCGCAAAGAGACGCCGCAACACTTTCTCCTGCCGCTCATTGATCCGGCCCCGATATCGGTCAAAAAACCTGGCCTTTTCCACAATAAAGCTCACCTGCCTGGCCGCCTGTTGCTGGGCTTCCAGCACGGTGTCGGCAAAGAATTCCACCCAGGCCGAAATCTCCAGCGTGCGGCTGGCTTGTTCCAGTTGGGCATAGTAGCTCTTCTTCCGGGCGCTGATGGTTTTGGATAAAGCCAGCAGCACCGGTTTCCCCAAAGATTGCGATAGCGCGAGTTCGGCAATGGCCCGCCCGATCCGGCCATTGCCATCTTCAAACGGGTGAATGGATTCAAAATAAATGTGTGAGATGGCCGCTCTGGCCAAGGCCGGGACTTGGTGGCGGCTGTCATTGAACCAACCCAGAAACTCGGTCATCTCCTTGGCCACATTTTGGGAAGGGACCGCCTCAAAATGGACTTTCGGGGCATGGACTGGCCCAGAGACGATCTGCATGGGCTCGGCTGTGGTGCGATAGCGCCCCACGTCCCGGAGGCCAAACCGTCGCTTCATCAGAAGCTGCTGCCAGACGCAAAGTTTCTCCGATGTCAGCGCCTCCTCGAAATTCAAATACACATCCACCATTACCTGTGCGATCCCTTGTTCGGCAGGGGAGACCTTGCGGGAGTCTGTGGGCAGTCCGAATTGCCTGCGCACCGAAGACTGCAAACTTTGCCTGTCCAACAACTCCCCCTCAATCCGGGATGTCTCCAAGGCTTCGTCACTCAAAAGATCGACACGGATCTGGTCAATATCCCCTTCATTCAGGCTGGCAAACGCGCCAAGAAGGAGGCCTGAGCCATGTAGGAATTCGTTCTCATTCAGCCGCAGCGTTTCAGGATTGTAACTGAATTGAGGCCACTCAGGCAATTGCCAGTTCCAGCGCATGATTGATCGGTCCCTTCTTTATCGCTCAATAATCCACGTTTGATGATGGATATCAAGAGGGCTTATCGCTCATCCGGGATGAGGGGGCGTCGCAGGCGGTCAGTGGCGGGGGGAATGGGTGTCGCCGGTGTGCTTCACCTCAAAGTGGGCAAAGAAGGTCTGGATGGTCTCATGCAGGATGGACTCCAGACGCACGGCGACGTTATCCAGGCGGCGGACAAAGTAGGTATGCGCAAGCACGGAGGGCACGGCGACGAAGAGACCGGCGATGGTGCAGCGCAGGGCAACGCCGATCTCCTTGGCCACTTCGGTGGTATCCGGCCCGGCTTCACTGCCAAAGGCGGAGAACATGCCGACGAGACCCGCGGTGGTGCCTAACAAACCCAGCAGCGGGGCCACCGTGACCATCACCTCCAGCACGGAGACGCCGCGCTCCAGATGATGCAGATCTTCCTTGGCCCTGGCGGTGATGGTTTCCACACACTCCTGACGGCTGGAAAAGGTGCCGCTGATGGCCAGGCCCCCGAGACGGGCGAGCAGGGAGGGGTCACGCTCCAGGAATTCCTGCAAAGGCTTGATGTCTCCCTTGGCCGCATACTTGGGTAGGCTACGCAGTTGCGTGGCGACGTCAGCGGGCAGCACCAGGTGATCCCGCAGTCGCAGCCAGGCGGAGATCATCACGGTGACGGCGGCCATGGAGCACAGCACGATGAAAAGCATGACATAGCCGCCAATGGCTAGGAAATCCAAGATCTGAGTAAAACCGCCGGGGCTGTCTGCAGCGGCGAGGGGGAGGTGGGTCAGCAGGTCAGTAAATGATGGCTTCATATTCGATCTTCACTCGTCCGTCGTCGAGTGTGGGGAGGAGGTCGGCAGGGATCGGAGGTATTTGCGCATCCAGGATGGCCCGCAAGGTCAATTCTCTCATCCGTGGGTCGGCATCACGTGCATCGGACAGGATTTTGAGATCCTGCGGGGTGCCTTTTCGGTCCACGTAAAAGCGGAAGCGCACCCGGCCAAAAGTAACGGAGTCTTTGCCCAGACGGACATAGAGGTGCCATTTTTTTTCCACTGCCCCGGTGACCTTGCGCATGTAAATGCCCAGGGGCGTGGCCTCTGCGTCCACGGCATCCATGCCTTCACGGCTGATGGAGCCATCGGTCTTGCTGGTGCGGGTAAAGGGAGAGAAAGCGTCCTTTTCAGGATTCGGCGTGTTGCGCATCATTGGCGCATCCTCCTCCACAGGCACGGCTTTGACGATTGGCGGCGGGGTATCCTCCGGGATGCGCACCTGCGGGGCCATGGCCACGGGCGGCGTGGGCGGGGCGGGTGGGGGATTATCGGGTGTGGACGGCGTGTCGGCTTTTCGCACTTCCAGGGGGAGGCGGTTTTTGTCCAGGACGGCGGTTTTATCGTCCATCTCCTGCATCATTTTTTTCAGCGGCGTAGGCGCGGGCTGGGCGGCGGCCATCTGGGGCGGCGGGGCCGGGGGAGGTGTCTGCTGGGGTTTGAGGATGCTGGGCGGGGCCTTCGGCGGGGCAGGGGTGGCAGAGGTTGTCGGGGCCGAGTCATTTTTGAGCTCACCGTCTTTGAAGTCTCGGTTGGCCAGTTCGCGGATGTCAGGGGCGGTGCCGTCCAGGGTCGGCATCGGGATGGTGGAGCCCGCCACGGCCGGTTTCATGCTGGCGGCGGTGGTGTTTTTGTCTGACTGAAAGGCGGCATTCTGCGGTTTGACCGTGGCCTCCTCATTCTGCGTGGTGCGGATGAAAGCCTGAGGCTTTTTTTCTACCTCGGGCGGGGGCTGTAGGATCACCTGCTCCGGGTAAATGAGGGTGACCTCCGGCTCTTTTTCTTTTTGGGCCTCCTCCTGGCGGAGAAAGTCATGGGCCGTCTTGGTATTCAGGCCCCAGGCCATCAGCAGCAACAGCACGGCATGGATCGCCACGGAGCCGGCGATGCCTGTCTGAAGATGCCTGTCGTGCGCGAGAGTCACAGAGGCTCTACGATGCCGCAACGGAGTCGGGAAGCAACCATGTGTATGGGGGTAAAACGGTCGCCCCGGTTGGAGGCAATCTGCCCATATCCAAATGTCCTGCAAAGAGGTGGCGAAGTTGCAGAAAAAACCCGACTATTGCCGATTTATTTCATTCGAAGGCCTCCCGCACAGGCTCGCCATCGAAATGCGCAGGCTGTGGCACATCCAGCAGCCAGAGGATGGTGGCGGCGGTGTCATAGGTGTAGATCGTCTTTTTGGCGATGGCGTGCTGCTTTTTGACTCCCTTGCCCCAGGCGATCCAGGGGATGGTGGTGTTGTTCTCGATCGGGTCAAAGTGGTTGCGGTCCTTACCACCATGATCTGCGCTGAGGATGACGGTGCTGCTATCGGCAATGCCTGCCTGCGCGATGGCGGCGAGGATGATACCCAGGGAGGCGTCGCAGATCTTGAAGGCCTCCAATTGCTCCGGGCTGCCCCAGCCGTATTTGTGACCGGCGCTGTCCGGGTCGGGAAAGTGGATGAGGCAGAGCTGGGGTTTCTTTTCAATGATGTAGGCGGCGGCTTGTGCGGAGACCTCCGGGGAGGGGACCAGCTTCTTTTCCTCGCTGGCCGGGATGGGGCCGTAAGTGTAAGGGGCACCGCAATTGAACATGTCCAGGCTGTCTTTGATCCAGAGATGGCGGAATTTGATCTTGCCGCAAAAGAGGGCGGTATTGGCCTCTGGATTCACGGCCTTGAGGAGGGAGAAAACGGTGGGCACCTTAACCATGCCGCGCATGGGGAAGTAATCATTCCAGTCAATGCCGTGTTTGGCGATGTCCACCCCGGTGAGCATGGAGGTGTGGCTGGGCAGGGTCTTGGACGGGATGATCGTCTGTGCCTGCCAGGAGTGGGCACCCTCAGCAGCCAGACGCTTGAAGTTAGGCATCTCCGCCTGTTCAATGATGGTGGGGTTGCCGCCATCAAAGCTCAGGACAAACACATGCTCCGTGCGCGGAGCGGCTGTGACGAGGAGTGGCAAGAGCCAGAGAGCGGTAAACAAACGCATGAGGAGTGAAGGGATCGGGTAGAGTGGAACGTGGCTCAAGTGCCGATTCTGCCATGCAAAGGGACTGCTTTTGAAATCAACTTTTCTCTTCCACGCCGCGCTGTGTGTGCTAAGACGGCAGCGGTTTCCACCCATCTCCATCCATGAAGCTATCTCTCCTCTCTTTCGTCTTGCTATCCCTTGCCCTTGCCTCCGTCAGTTGCAGCACGCAGGAAAAAGACGGGCGGCAGTATTACGGCGGTGGCAGCACCCCGGTGCAGGGGCGCATGGGCGTGCAGTATAAGCGCCTGCGCACACCGGGTGCCGAACCTGCCCGGATCGACGATGGCAGCCTCTTTGGCAGTGCCACAGGCGAATCCCCGGGCCTGCTGGACCGCAATCGCAAGCCGGATGAACCCGGTGCCGAATACTGGGTGCATGCTCAGCAGTCAGCCACCCCCGTGCAAAGCCGCATGGGCGTGCGCGTGAGCCGCCAGAAGAAGTAAGGCCAGCGGTTTTACCAAATCAGAATATCCAGCAGCACCGTCGCCACCATCGCCAGGCTGATGATCAGGCGTGCGATGAGGCCCGCCCCCGTTCCGAGCAGGGTGCCCCAGGTGGACTTCACCGCCGGGGCCATGCGCTTTTTCGCAAACAGCAGCTCAAAGGCCAGCCCGCCCAGCAAGGGACCGAGGATGAAACCCAGCGGTGCGAAGAACAGCCCGACGATACCGCCGACAAACACCCCGGCGATGCCCCAGCGACTGGCCCCAAACCAACGCGCGCCCAGCGCCCCCGCCGCCATGTCCACGACATAGGCCAACACCATCCAGACCGAAAGTAGCACGATGCCCTGCCAGCTCATGCCTGCCCCCGGCAGCAGCCAGGTGTGCACGATGCCCGCGATGAAGATCAGCAAAGGCCCGGGCAACAGCGGGACCACGGAGCCAATGATACCCACGAGAAGCAGGCAACCCGTCAGCGCCCAGACACCTGTCGCCTCAAACGGGATGCTGCTGAATGCGTGGGAGAGGGTCTCCCAAAAAGTGGTGAGCCATTCAATCATGATGCCAGGTGATTTTGTTTTCCACCGGCTGACGCATGCTGCGCGGCCAGGTGAGGTTCGGTTTCGGCCAGCCGAGATACATCAGCCCCACGCAACGGTCCTCCACACGGATGCCTAACCAGTTTTGAAAATCGCGGCTGTCCAGCAGCGGTGGGGATGACCAAAAAGAGGCCAGACCTGCCGCCGTGGCACTGAGCATGAGATTCTGCAGGGCGCAGGCCAGGGCCTCGATCTCCTCCTGCTCCGGGATTTTGGCACCGCCATTGCGCTGCATCACACAGGCGATGATCACCGGTGCCAGCAAAGGATTCTCTCCCATCTTTTTGAGCTTGTCCTCACGGAACTCGGCAGGCGGTGTCGTCTGCCGGTAGATGTTTTGCAGGCTCTCCGCCAGTCCCTGACGGGCCGCCCCCTGAAAGACATGAAAGGTCCAAGGTTCCGTCATTCCATGATTCGGTGCCCAGGTGGCGTTTTCGATCAGCTCGGTCAGCAGACTGGTCTCCACCTCACGCGCCGTGTCCATGTCCACCGGCTTGATGGAGCGGCGATGTCGAATCAGTTGAGTGGTGTCAGTGAGGGAGGGGAGGCTCATGTCTTGTTGTTTTTCAAATACGACAGGGAAACGTCCCCGTCCACCGGCGGAGTGAGGCAGGGTTGACCCAAGAGAACCTTCGAGTAGCTTGGTCTCATGAAGAATGCCTACGACGAAGCCATTGATTTCCTGGCGGGTGGTGTGACCCCGGAGTCTCTCGTGGCTTTCCAACCCAGCCTAGAAGCCCGGGCAAGATTTGAAGCATTGATCGCCAAAGAAAAAAAGATCGGTTTGCTGCCGGAAGAGATGGAGGAACTGGACCGGATGATGGAAATTGACCGACTCATGAGTTTGGCAAAGGCCAAAGCCCGAATCTGATCCAAAAGGCCTGATCTGTTCACGTCCCCCACATCACCTCCACCGTTTCCTTGTGCTGCGCATGGGCCGGATTGAGGGCACGGAGTTCGAAGACCAGTTTTTCAGGCGTGGCTCGGGCGATCACCCAGCCGTTGGGCCGGTCCGGGCCGAAGACATAAGCGACCGGGGGGAGGTTGATGAGATGCAGCCCCGTGGCTTCATCACGGGTGTGGGACCAGTTGTGCGTGTGGCCATAGACAAAGGCCTTCACTTTTTTGTGCCGGGCCATCACCGTGAACAGGGCATCGCTGTCTTGCATCCCGGTGTGCTTTTGACCTTCAGGCACCGGGATCTGGGGATTGTGATGCGCCATCACGACGGTCGGTTTCGCAGGCAGGGCGGCCAGGGTGCGGTCCAGCCAGCCGAGCTGCGTGTCCCCCAGCAGGCCGGGGGTTTTATTGACCTGGTCCAGGCTGTCCAGCAGCACCCAGTTCATGGTGGCGCTGGAAAAAACACCGACGTGTTTTCCCTCCACCGGGCGTGGGTCCTGCACACCGGTCATGGCGGCGGTGAAATTCTTGCGGTCATCGTGATTGCCCAGGGTGCAATGCACCGCGATGCCGGCATCCCGCAGCGGATTGATCAGGTCAATGAAGGTGGAGTAATCGGAGGCCTGACCATCCAGATAAGCGCAGTCGCCATTGACCAGCACGCCAAAGGGCTTGGTGCCCAGCTTGAGCACTTGATTCGCACACCGGGTCAGATTGTCCCCCATCACCACGCCCCGTGCCTCGGCCTTAGGATCGGTGGCGATGTGGGTGTCTGAAAACAGCACCCAGGTTTCCACCGATGCGGTTTTTTCTGCCAGAGCCCAATGCGGAGAGCAGGCTGCGGCGAGGCTGCCTTTGATCCAGTGACGACGGGTGAGAGCAGGCAGGGTGATGGGCATGGTCGAAGGGTAAAACGCAGATTTATTGTCCAGTCTAGCGATCCACTCTCGGGCTGGCAAGCTGACAGGAAAGTCTCCCAAATCCGTCTTTCATTTAGATGCAGACTTGGCATGATCACGGCACTCTCCCGCGCCATGCCTCACGAAATTTCAGCCGTTGCCCGCTCCCTTGGAATCTCTGACGATCATCTTTCTATGTATGGCCGGGACAAGGCCAAGGTCTCGCTGAAGGCCCTGGAAAAGCGCCCGCAAAAGGGCAAACTGATCCTCGTTTCCGCCATCACCCCGACCCCGGCCGGTGAGGGCAAAACGACCATGTCCATCGGACTGGCCCAGGGCCTGAAAAAGATCGGCCAGAGCGTGGCTCTGGCGCTGCGTCAGCCTTCCATGGGGCCGGTGTTTGGCCGCAAAGGCGGGGCCACGGGCGGCGGCAAAAGCACCGTGCAACCGGCGGAGTCCATCAACCTGCATTTCACCGGCGACTTCCACGCCATCACCAGTGCGCATAATTTGTTATCCTCGGTGATGGACAACCAGTTGTTCAACCTGCAGACACGGCTGCGGCCTGACGGCGTGCTGTGGAAACGGGTGCTGGATGTCAATGACCGGGCCCTGCGCAGCCTCCGCACCAGCGTGGGCAAACCCACGGAACGCAGCGCCGGGTTTGACATCACGGCGGCTTCGGAGGTCATGGCCATCCTGTGCCTGTCTGAGTCCCTGGCGGATCTGCGCGAGCGCCTGGACCGCATCGTCATGGGCTTCGCGGAGGATGGCTCGCCCGTGTTTGCCAAGGAATGCCACATCACCGGTGCCCTGCTGGCCCTGCTGCGCGATGCCTTGCAGCCGAATCTGGTGCAGTCCGTGGAAGGCGTGCCCGCCTTTCTCCATGGCGGCCCTTTTGCCAACATCGCCCACGGTTGCAACTCCGTCCTGGCCACCCGCATGGCGCTGGCCCATGCCGATTTCGCCGTCACGGAGGCCGGTTTCGCCTTTGATCTCGGTGGGGAAAAATTCATGCACATCAAGTGCCGTCAGTCCGGCCTGAAGCCCGAGGCCATCGTCATCGTCGCCACCGTGCGCGCGCTGAAGATGCATGGCGGAGTCGAGCTGGACTGCCTCACGCAGCCCGATGTGGCCGCCCTGTCCCGGGGCCTGGAAAACCTGGCCGCGCATCTGGACAGCGCCGCCCAGTTTGGCCGCCCGGTCATCGTCGCCATCAACAAATTCACCACGGACAGCGCCGAGGAAATGGCCCTCGTGCATGACTTCTGCCAGGCCCGCGGCGTTCCCTGCGCCACGGCAGATGTCTTTGGCCAGGGTGGTGACGGAGCCATCGATCTGGCGGAGAAAGTCCTCGCCGCACTGCCCGCCGAATCGAAGCCGCTGCCCTACCTCTACGACGCCCATGCGCCGGTGGAGGAAAAGCTCCACGCCATCGCCACCCGCGTTTACGGAGCCGCCGGCGTGACCCTCACCGATGCCGCCAAAGAAAAACTGGCCCTGTATTCCCGCAACCACTTCAGCCACCTGCCCCTCTGCATGGCCAAAACGCAGAACTCCCTCTCCGACGACGGCAAGCTCCTGGGCCGCCCGCGCGGTTTCACCATCACCGTCCGCGATTTCGAGATCGCCCACGGCGCCGGCTTCCTCGTCGCCCTCACCGGCACCATGATGCGCATGCCCGCCCTGCCCAAAGTGCCCGCCGCAGAACGCATCCAGGTGAGTGCTGAGGGGGGGATTAGCGGGATTTAAGGGTCATCCGATGGTTTTCGTAACCATAGGTTTTGACGAAGTCGGGAAGGGTCCTGAGCCCCGTGAAAAACGGCGTAAACGATCACGGTGCCATTCGTAAATTCAAAATAGACTGTGTATGGGAAACGCCGGACTTTCAGATGACGAAAGTCATCCAAAGCTCGTGCAAATCCTTCCGGTGTCTGGCAGATGGAGGCGATGGCCGCGTCCAGGCAGCGTAAAAAGTCTTTGCCCAGTCCCAGTGAACGGCGCTCCAGCCAGTGGTAGGCATCCGCGATCTCCTGGTCCGCTTCAGGCAGAATGATGGCTTCACTGTCCATCGGTGTCATTCAGGCTGCGCATGACCTCTGACCAGGGCCGTCCTTTTGGACTCTCTCCACTTGCCTGTTTGCGCAGCCGCAGTTCGTTTTTCTGAGCCTGGCTGAGCGGTGGTGCCGTGGGGGCCTGAGCGATCTGATCCCATAGATCTTCGACGAGCTGAATCTGTTGCGAGGGTTGCAACTGGCTGAATGCCTGAAGAATGGCCGCTGAACTCATGAGGCAAGATGCTCGACTCAGACGAGATTTCAACTTCAGGCTCTTTTTCTTCTTATCACTTCGACGGCTGCTCTTTTCCTGGGAATCTGGGAGCATTTCAACAACCCTGCATTCTAACCCCGTCGAATTCGACGGGGTTAGAATGCAGACCGGCCTGAACAGCTCGCCACGCTCAACGGCATCGCCATCACGCAAATGAAGACACTGCTGGCTGCGTGTTCAATCTCATGTGCTACCTCTCGTCGGCCTTCGATTCGAACTATTCGGAATTTCCGAATAGTTGCCGCCTCGGCCAGCTCTCCCTCGGCATAGATGCCTTTGAGATGCTCATTCACCCTTGGCACTGTTACCTGAAAAAGCTCCGCCATCAGTGCCTGAGAAAGCCATAGAGTCTCACCTTCAAACCGGCACTGGATGTGGGTCCGACCATCCTCGGCCTGGTAGAGGATGAGGGAGGATTCGGGAAGCTGATTCTCGAACAATGTCAGACGCAGATCAATGGCACTCACGAACACTGAAACACCGCTGCGAATCGTGTTCCCTCATGGCATTTTTGACAAATGAAGTAGTAGACCGAGCCGACATCGCCCATGCACAGCTCTGCGTTCCACTCAATCGGGTGTTTTGATTCGACGGTTACAGGCAGATGGCCGCGTGTTGGGTCGATAGAACTGGCCACCGTCAGCAGATGCCGCATGGGAGAACCGCATTCGCAGTTAGGCACCTCTGGATCTTGAATCCAACAAGGATAGCCGCTCCACTTGGTCCCACCAGCGGCCCCGAGATGGTCTGAATAGAACCCGTTGATGCATTCTTGGGGCGTGTAACCATCCTCATCTTGGCGGAGTCCTGCAAGAGCGCCCGCCTTCAGTCTTGTTTGAAGGTCATGATAAACTTCAGGCCACACAGCCATCTGCTGGGCCTCCCACAGAGCAGGATAGTCAGGATGATATTCGGAGTGCAACCGGCATGGTAAGGGCAACATGCCAAGATGGGGCGGAGGTTGCCGTATGGCAGGGTTTGATGTGGAGCCTACAGATGCCCGGGAACTGTTCAGCCAGCGCAGGTGATGCGCGGACTGGTCCTGCGGATGAGAGAACGGGCACCAGAAGACTTGAAGCACGTCACGGTCTTTGGGGAATCCCATGTCAGCAACTTCTACACTCGGTATGCTCAAACCGGTGAAAAGTTCCCCCTCAATCACAGATGGTCGAACGATGAGATCTCGTCGCCATAGTTGCAATCCCCCTACCAAATTTGTCCGATGCCGCTCGCATCGTGGCCATGTCTTTAGATCATTGGACAGAAAAGGCCCGGCCAAATGACTGTCTGAGGCGGTCACTGTGTCGTCTCGGACCGCGTGCAAGCGAATTGCGGGTTTCATCAGGCCATCCATAGCCTGAGAAATTGTTCCTAGATGCAGCGGACGTGGAGCTGTAACAATCCGTTGCACCTCTGGATTCTCGCAGTGCTTCCAGGTTGGAGTTTCTCTGCCAACTTCAAATTCCTCCTCGATCCGCCAGCCATCATCGTCAAGACGCAGGCGATAAGCGGTCTTGTCTTTGAGTGCACCGTTATGGCGGCACGCGACTACCACCTCTGCTATCCTATCGCCCAGTTCCACCGTCTCGTAGCTTCTCACATACTCCGGCTCCTTTTCGTCTTCGCTGCCCCACCCGCAAGATGATGCGCCGGGCCAGCCCTCGCTGCGGGTCCAATGCTTTGCTTCAATCTCATGGCCTAGCTGTTCAATCTCGTCCCATCCGTGCATGAATCCCTTTCCCAAACTTTGAAGTTCGTGCCAACGGAACCTTCGCTGGTAACAGTCGATGAGGTAGGTGGTGACGCGCTGTTCAGGGGTCATGATTGGATCGGTAGATGTTCCATGTTCCAGTGCATGGCAAGGTTGTAGGTGCAGTTCACAATACTGACCTCACAATGTCCGCCAGTTGTTTCGCCGTCGGCAATCTGCCCTTCAACTCACCCGGCAGCTTGGATTGCAAGGTGTAGGCGGCGACGCCGATGGGATTGGCTTTGGTGCGGAGGGCATACTCGACCTCCACGTCGTCCTTCTCCGCGCAGAGGATGATGCCGATGGAGGGTTGGTCGCCGGGGGCGCGTTCGGTGTCGTTGAGGAGGTTCAGGTAGAAGTCCATTTTGCCCGCGAACTCCGGCTCGAAGGGGCCGAGCTTCAATTCGAAGGCGACGAGGGACTTGAGGAAGCGGTGGTAGAACAGCAGGTCGATGAAATACTCCTTTTTTCCGAGCACGAGCCGATGCTGTCGCCCGACGAAGCAGAACCCGTAGCCCAGTTCCAGAAGGAAGGCCTGCAAGCGGCTGATGAGGCGGTCTTCGAGTTCGCGCTCCCTAACTGCATGGTGCAGACCGAGGAACTCGAGGTTGTAGGAGCTTTTGAGCATCTCCTCCGCTTGCTCGGCGAAGTGCTCCGGCAGCGCGAGGTCGAAGTTGTGCGTCTTTTTCTCCGTGACTGCCCGCTCGTAGGCTCCGGCCTTGATCTGGTTTAAGAGCACGTTCCGCGACCACCCAAAGCTGGCCGTGGCCCGCAGATACCAAAGACGGGCTGCGGGTGCGGTGAGCTTGTTGAGGATCAATAGATTATGACCCCAAGGAATTTCTGCGACAAGTTGTCGCAGAAATACAATCTCCTCGGTGGGCTCGAATTTGGCCGCAGCTTGTGGCCGATTTGAGGGCTGCGAGAATTCTGCGACAGGCTGTCGCAGAATTGGCCGCTGTGATTTTCGCGACGTTTCTTTCACAACCTGTGAGAGAAAGTCAGGCGAGGTATATGCCTCGTAGAGTCTCTTCATGTCCCAGACGTTCCGAGGGGAGAACCCACTCATGTCAGGGAACGCATCCCGCAGATCAGCCGCGACCATTTCGACCACGGACTCGCCCCAGTTGAGTTCTTTTTGCTTCTCCACAATGCCACGCCCGATGTCCCAATAGAGCGTGACCAGCTCACGGTTGACGTGTCGGGCCGCAGACAGTCGTGCGCCAACGATGCGTGACTTCAGATCGGTCACGAACTGCCGATAGTCGGCACTGAGGGGCAATGAGGTGTCGCGAGACTTCTTCATGCGATCAAGATGGGCAGATGATCTCAAACGCCAATGCTTACTCACCTAAAAAACATGCTTCTTCCCGTGAGCCTGGAAGCCTCTCTTCGCTGAGCTCAGGGTCGTGACCGTTCCCACTGCGGTGATTTGCCACAGCGACTGCAATTTGATGCCCCTGGCGTTTCCCGTTTGCACCGGCTCCCCTCCCGCTTACAGGCCGCGCGTGCAAAAAGCTTTCGTTCTCGGTGCGGGTCTGGGGGAGCGGTTGCGTCCTCTCACGGCGCAACTGCCCAAGCCGCTCATTCCTGTCTATCATCAGCCGCTCATCACCTATGCCTTTGACCATCTGCTGGCGGCGGGGGTGAAGGGGTTGGTGGTGAACACGCATCACATCCCCTCGGCCTATGCGACTGCTTTTCCTGACGGGACCCATCGCGGGGTGCCGATCTCTTTTCGCAATGAAAGCCCGGTGCGTCTGGAAACGGCGGGCGGCATCGCCAATGTGCGCGACCTGCTGAATGAAGAGCCTTTCATCGTGTATAATGGCGACATCCTGACGGATCTGCCTTTGCAGCCGCTGCTGAAAGAGCATGAGGAGAAGGGCAATCTCGTCACGCTGGTGCTGCGCAGCATCGGCCCGGCGCTGCACATCGCCTTTGATGAAACGACCGGGCTGGTGACGGATATCCGCAACAAGCTAGGCACCGGAAATGAGGGCCAATACTTGTTCACCGGCATCTACGCCTGCCAGCCGGAGATTCATGAGTGGCTGACGCCGGGGAAAGTTGAGTCGGTCATCCCCATCTTTCTGCGCATGATCCAGGAAGGGGCACGGCTGGGCGCGGTGGTCATCGATGAAGGGCAGTGGTGGGATCTGGGCAGTCGGGCGGCCTATCTGGAGGCGCATCAGGCTTTGCATGAACTGGGCACGGCCCCCGCGCCGGCGATTCATCCTGGAGCGCAGGTTTCCCCTGAGGCCGTGCTGCGCGGGCTGAATGTCATCGGCGACGGTGCGGTGGTGGAAGCCGGGGCCGTGCTGGAGGACTGCATCCTCTGGCCGGGGGCGGTCATCGCGGCGGGGGCGAATCTCCGGCAGTGCATCGTCCGCAGCGGCATCCGCGCGGAGGGGCGGCACGAGAGCACGGATTTGTAGTTGGAGAGTGGAGAAAGGGGGGGGGGAAGATTATCCCGCCAGCGCCTGCAGCAGCTTGTCTTTGTTCCAGGGGACGACCCAGTTTTCGATGTGGATGTCGCGGCCCTGGCCGTCGCGTTTACGGTCCACGCGGCATTCGATGACGGTGTCGGCGTGGTCGATCATGGTGCCGAGGCGGTCCATGGGGAAGGCGAGGAGGAGCTGGAGGCCGAAGTTGCTGGCGAGGGCGAGGCAGTCGTCGATGCGGTCACCACTGAGCTTGGAGAAGGCTTCGTCCATGACGACGAGGCCCAGGTTTCGGCGGCTGTCCTTGCGGCCCAGATCATAGACGCGATGGAAGGCGGCGAGCATGGAGACGAAGAACGGGGCCTGGTTTTCACCTCCGCTCATTTTACGCGCGTTGTTTTGCAGGGAAATGGCGGCTTCCTCGCTGTGACCGCTGGGGATCATGAGCATGTCATAGCGATGATAAAAGCGGTAGTCGAGCAGGCGCTGGGCCTTGGGATCATCGGGATTGTCAATCGCGGCCATGAGTTCTTCTTTGGCCTTGGTGATTTCATCCTGATGGGAAGCGGCGAAGAGCACGTCCGAGGAGTGGAAACCTTCGAGTCCGTTTTCAATGAGGTTCCACATGGCGGACTGGGCGCGGTCGCGGGTCTGGGAGATGCGATAGCGGTAACGGCCGATGTCCTGATCGAGGATCTTGCTGAGTTCCTTGGTGGTGCGGGTGGCTTCGTCGATCTTCTCGCGCAGCACGTCCAGCACCTGGCTTTGCAGGCGTTCTTCCCATTCGCGCCGGCGTTCTTCGGCAATCTTGCGGTAGTGGTTCAGGCCGTGGGTTTCGAGGTCGTTGCAACGCGCATCATAGCGGGCGTTGTCATCGTCTTCGGGGTCAAAGTCGAGCCGGTATTCCTGATGGGCTTCAGCCAGTTTGCGGCGTTCATCGTTGCGATCACGCCGCGTGCGTTCGGCCCGGTCATGGGCGAACTGGCGTCCATAGTCGGCCTGGTCTTTGCGCTTCTGCCAGGTGCCGCCTGCCTCCAGCGCGGCTTTGAGCGCGGCGTTGATTTCATCCTGCGGCAGTCCGCGTGGCAGGCTGTTCAGGCTTTCATGAAGGGAGAGCGTGGCGCTTTGAAATTCCTGCCTGCTTTGATCGAGCAATTCGATCATGTGGCGCTCATTCACCACAAAGGCGGTGACGGCGGTGCTGAGGCTGCCGATGCGTTGCTCCAGGCCACGCAGGCGCATTTCCAGTTCGTCCATTTCCTGGAGCTGGCGGTCCTGCTCGGGGGTGGCCAGGAGCTGGATGGTGGCTTCGAGTTCACGCTCGTTGGCCTCCAGCGCGGGCAGTTGGGAAAGCTCAATCGCGGATGCTTTCGGAGCATCTTCACCGAGGTGGTATTCATTGCCACGCTGCAACCAACTGCGCACGGCATGGACCTCGCGGCGGAAGTCGCTCATGAATCCACGCACGCGCTCCAGGTCGTCTTCGCGCTCTTTGCGCATCCGGCGCAGGCCTTCCTCCCCCAGCGTCAGTTCGCGCTCGGCGCTCAGATGTCTGCGCAGTCCGGGTTCCTTCAGCAGGCCCTCCTGATGAATGGCATGATCGTGGGACTTGAGCTTGTTGATGCTGTTGACGGCGATGATCTTGCCTAACAGATGATTGATCAAGATCTGGGCGGTGGGATGCCGGGTCGCCAGCATCTCCGCGAGCGAGCCTTTTTCGGCCTCAGGCTTCAGGGCACGAAGTTCCTCCAGATTGACCAGGATCTCCGTGCTGGCCGTTTTTTGAAACTGTTCCCAGGCCGCAAGGAAAGAATCCTCCTCCACCAGCACGGCCTGACGATGCGGCCCTAACACGGACTCCAGCAACGGCCACCAGGCTTCGAATTCAGGCTTCACCTCGACGACGCGGGCAAAGAGGTCGGCCTTGTGTCCGCGCGAGCGCAGATTATCCAGCAAAGGGGTCGCCTGGGTGCGGCCTTCGCTGAGGCTGACAAGCTGGTGTTGCAGGTCACGCTCGGCCTTTTCCAGTTCCTCCACTTCCTCCAGCTTCGGGCGCATCCAGTCCTCGCCCAGACGATTGATGCGGTCGTATTCGCGGGCCAGGCCCGGCAAGGCTTCCAGGCCGGTATGGGCCTCTTCACTGCGCAACTGGGCCAGCAGATCACTGCGCTCCAGCTTGGCATTCAAACCGACACGTTGACCATGCTTCAACCATTCTTCCCAGTGCTGGGCACGCTGATTGAGCATCTCATGGGCGGTGCGTGAAGCTTGGCGCAGGCGCTCGATGCGCGGCATCAGATCGCCACGCTGGCGGCGGAGGTCATTGAGCTTGCGCAGGCTGTCATCACGACCGGCGACGAGCTTCACTTCATCATAACGTGCCTTGGCTTCGTCGCGCTCACGCACAGCGGATTCCATGCTGGCTTTGTCCTCGGCATGGCGTTCGCGAAGGGTTACTAGGTCACTGTCGGCACGGTGAAATCGCTCTTCAGCTTCGGAGTGATCCAGGGCGGTGCGCAGATGGCTGAAAAGGGCCTCCTCACGGCGTGCCTCGCTGAAGCCAAGATGATGGGTGCGGATGCGCTGAAGGTAACCCAGTTGGTCACCCAGGGTGTCCACACGGCGTTCGGCTTCACGCAAGGCATCCAGGCTGCGGCGCACCTCCTTCACCTCGGGCAGACCGGGCTCCAGGATGTTGTCACGAATGAAGCTCTCAAAGTTTTCCACCGGCTGGAAGGCAATGGCCCCCGGCAGGGTTTTGTTCATCTGGGTGCGGTCAAAGAACAGGTGCTCACGTGTGCCCATCTCATCGAGATAAGTTTCCAAGCGGCCAAAGTGATCGCCCTGGAGGTCGCGCTTCACACGGACACGGAACTCATCCTCGGCCAGCATTTCCTGGCGCTCAGGCTGGGTCATGTCCGGCTCGCGGATCACGTCTGCCCAGTGCAGGCGGCATGGGGTGTAAAACCAGACGTAGCGGGCATCTGAGGTCGGGCCTTCATACTCCACGCGCACGCCCCAGGTTTCACGACGGGGCTCGGTGCCGCCTTCTTCCAGGGGCCATTCAAACTCGAGCGCGGCAATGGTGACGCCGCTGGGGCGCAGGTAGCGTGGCTGGCCGTCCTTGGTCTTCGTGTTCGTATCGCAGAGGCAGTAACCACGCAGGTCGCGGTCACGTCCCGTGGGCCGTTTGCCATCGCCGGTGGCGGCGCGGTTAAAGCGGGTGCCCTTGCTGCCTAACAAGACGAATTGCACCAGGTCCAGCAACGCGGACTTGCCGGTGCCGTTTTCACCGCAGAGCAGGGCGAGGCCGTTCACATCGATGATGCGGCGAAAGCCATACCAGTTGATGGCGATGATGCGGCTGAGGGTGATGCGCTGGGGGCGATCCATGAGGGGAGGAGTCGGGGACGTCAAACGGGTTGTTCTTCAAGAGTCAGCGGAGCGGCGGCCTGCTCCGGTTCATAGAGCTTGGCGCGCTCCAGCCAGGCCTCGATGCTGTCAAACGGGATGCTGCGGGCCAGGCTGGGCAGGACCTCGATCATGGCCTCGCCAGGACGGGTGCTGTCCTCGCTTCTTTGAAAGCGGATGAAGCGCTTGCGGCGCAGACGGGCCAGCAGCTCCTCCAGGGCGGTGATGCCCGGCGGCTCGATGTGTTCAAAGAATACGCGCCATTTCACCCACAGGTCATTGGCGCTGAGGATGACCGTTTCGGCGGCCTGCTCGCTGCGCGATTCATCGTAGATGCGCCAGAGGGCCAGGACGAGCAGGGTTTCATCCTTGGTGAAGGTGGCCAAAATCTGGCACTCTTCCGGCACCGGACGCGCCTGGATGATCGGGGGTTCGTGGTCGATGATCAGCTCCAGTCCCAAAGGGGAAAGGTAGTCGCGGATGTGATCGGGATATTGATCCCTAACCAAAAGGTAGGAATCGCGTCCGCTGCCTTCATCGCCCAGGATGACGCCATGGCGGAGTAGATCGGCGAGGACATCGCGGATGGGCGAACGGTCGCGGTCGGGCACATCGGCCCAGAAAGATGGCCAGGGGAGGGAACTCATGAGGGGCGGGCAAGGGTAAAACGTTCGACGCGCCAGCCGGCCTGCGCGTCACGGGGGATGGATTCAGGTTCCAGGCTGTGCTCGCGGCTGCTGCTGAGCACTTGCCAGCGGAGTTCATCGCCGCTGTTTGCATCCACTCCATGGGTGTAGGCGGCTGCGGCCATTAGGTCCAAAAGCTCATCCGTGGTTTCGAGATGAAATCCGTCCGTCGCGATGCCAGGACCATGTTCCTTCAGCAATTTCGCCACCAGTCGTGCAGCACGATGCGGTGTGAGGGCGAACCGTTGACGCTGACGCAGCCGCTCCAGATCGGCGGCTTCATCCTCGGCGGAAAGGGACTGCCCTAGCTCCAGTGCCACCGGCGAGCGGGCGCGGCGCGGGCGGGCCAGGGAGGCGAAGCCATAAAAGAAATCCACCTCGGGAGCTGCCAGGGCAAAATCAGCCTCAATGCGCAGATCATTGAACTTCACGCCCCGATGCGCGGCATTCACCGCATCGCAGTAGCGTTTGATCATGTCCGGGCGGCGTCCCCGCAGCTCGGACTGATAGCGGTAACGCTGCACAGACAGGCGGTTGAAGGAGGCCACACGGGCATCAATCGCCTCCGCACGCAGACGCAGACCGGCAAGCTGGCGATCCAGCCGTTGCATCTGGGTTTGCGCCAGTTCCCAGGCCTCATTCACCTCCAGATTGCGATGCTCGGCGATGCCATCCGCCAGATGCTGAATCACTAGTGGATCATCCGCCGCATCCCGCACCCGGCTGCGTGCGCGTTGCAGGCGGGGCAGCAGGCCGCCGCCGCGCAAAACATCGTAGCAAACCATGTGCTGCCCTTCGTGGAACTCATGATAAAACAGGCGCAGCGTTTCCGCGCCGGACTCCGTCTCACGTTGGCGTTTTTCAAAGCCATGCACCAGCTTCTCCACGCCGTGCAGTTGCAGGATCGCACTCTCCATGCGCTGGAGCAGATCGTGGATCGTTCCACGCATCTCCGTGGCAGGCACCAGGTAAGGATTCAGCACATCCCGCTGCTCCAATGTGGTGCAGACACCGCGGAGGGTGTCGGCGAAACTCTTGAGTTCTGCCACTTCATCCTCGGCCAGGTCGCGCAGTGTGCGCATCAGCGGTCGCAGGGAAGGGGAGATGACCACCCAGCGTTCATTCAGGCTGACGGATTGCTCCTCGATCCAGCGGACCTGGAGCATCTGGTTAAAGAGCTTCCCTGCCCGTGCCCGGATGTCCTGAAGACCGCCGCCTTCATCTTCCTGGAGGGCCACCTGCGGATGCTGGGACAGCACCTCCCGCAGGATCGCCAGGGCTTCCGTCTGGGGCACACGTCCGGCTTCCCCGGCCTCCGTGATCAACCGGTCCGCGCCGTCCACATACACCGGAGCCGAGGGGCGCACCAGCGGACGGAAAAAGTCCGCCGAGACGCTGGCAAACAAGCGCTGGCTAAGGAGATCGGTTGGCATGGGGGCGCTCATCCTGGCAGGACAAACCCGGACTGCAACCTTTGTGGCGATGCCCGGTGGATTTTCACTCCCGAAGGCTCAATCCATAGGCGGGATGCTGGCGCGGATTTGCTCCAGCAGTGGGCGTGTGCCGTGGAGGTCGCATCAAGTCATAGGGGCTTTCCTTCATGATCAAGGACAAGGCGTGAAAAGCCCACGATCCTCGCGTCGGCGTTGGCGATCCAGTCGCTCGCTTAGAATGCGCTGCGCTTCATCCTCGGAGATGCCCGGATGCTGTTGTTTGACACCCTCCAACATCCATTCGAAAGCCAGTTCGATCTGATCCAAGGTGGCGACGAGTTTTTCCTCCTCGGTCATAGACCGTGCTCGCAGCACTTTTTCCCGGCGGATGGCCTGCTGCAAGGCAAGGGTTTCTGAGGGCAGGGAGTTCATGTCCGTTTAGATACTCTGTCTGAATTATAGCACTTTGCGCGGCGGGTTAAAAATGCCCCGATCATCCATGTGCCGGAGGCGAGAAAGTTTTTTTCTGAGGATGAGCGTCACCTCTTCATCCGTGGCATCAGGATGGTCGGTGCGGACGCCGTTTTCCATGACTTCATAAGAGAAGTCCATGAGATCCATGGCTTCGGCAAAGCGCTCCTCGGGGGTCATTTTGCGGGCACGCATGATTTGGTCCCGATGAATGGCGTCCACCATGGGGCGGAGGCCAGGATTTACGGAATCAAAGTTCATGGAGGGATTTTAACAGGTCTCTAGGTTTTGCCAATAGCCGGGGTGTCTGTTTGGTTAGCGACTGGAGGGGTCTGCCTTGGGGTTGACCCTCAAGATCTGGAATGGGGCTCCCTGCGTGTATGGAACTCTCGCGAGGTTTTTGAATGATTGTCCTTCCCGTTGAATGACAAAGATCGTATGTGTTTGGCTCGTGCTGGAAATCTTCCCGTCCAAAGAAAACCGGCCATCGGATTGAGTTGTAATCTCAGACTCAAGTCGAGGCATCTGATGGGGGACCAGGAGCAGGAGTCCCGGAAAATAATTGCGCATGGAACTCAGAACTACGGTTACTCCCGCTAGCGGCTGACCGGTTGCATCAATAACCTGTCCCTCGACTCTCACAGGCAATTCTTTGTCTGTGTAAGTCATGCAGGAACTGATAAAAACTACGGAAGTTAGCATCAACGCTCGAATAGTTGGGAAGCAAAAAGGGGCCTGTCTGGAAAGCATGCCGAGTTGTATCGCGATAACGGATCCGAAATCAACCCGATGCTATGGTCCCGCAACCCTGGCACTTTCCCTCGGATGCATGGACGATCCCGCCAGAGTGGACTGGGTAAAGCAAGACACCCGTCAATGAAGGCGTTACAGCGCGTTAATCTTTTGTTAGAACCCCCCTTCAACCACCCATGAAGAAGACGCTTTACATCCTCGCCAGCCTGTCGTTTTTCGCGCTGGCTGCTCACGCCGCGCCGCCGAAGAAGGAGGAAGGGATTGATCCGAACAAGCCAGTCTCTTTTTACAAGCACATCCGCCCCATTCTTCAGGCGAATTGCACGGGCTGTCATCAGCCTGCCAAGGCCAAGGGCGACTATGTGATGACTGACTTTGCCAAGCTGCTGGCAGGGGGTGAAGAGGGCGGCGCGATTGTGCCTGGCAAGCCAGAGGAATCGAACCTGTTGAAGGTCTCCACACCCAATGCAGAGGGCAAAGTCGAAATGCCGCCGAAGGGTGATCCGCTGCATGAAACGCAGGTTGCCCTGATCAAGCGCTGGGTCAGCGAAGGGGCCAAGGACGACACACCGGCCTCCGCCATGGCGCAGTATGACATGGAGCATCCGCCTGTGTATGTGACGGCCCCGGCGGTGACCTCTCTGGAATATTCCCCGGATGGCAGCATGATCGCCGTGGCGGGTTACCATGAGGTGCTCATTCACAAGGCCGATGGTAGTGGCATTGTCGCACGTTTGGTTGGGCTGGCGGAGCGCATTCAAAAACTGGCCTGGTCGCCCGATGGTAGCAAGATCCTGGTGACCGGCGGCAGCCCAGCACGTGAGGGTGAAATTCAGATCTGGGACGTGGCCAAAAAGAAGTTGGAACTGTCCAAGTCCCTCACCTTTGACACCCTCTATGGCGCAAGTTGGTCGCCCGATGGCAAATACATCGCGGTGGGTTGTGCGGACAATGGCCTGCGTGCCTTTGAGGCCGCGACGGGCAAGGAAACGCTCTTCATGGGCGGTCACAGCGACTGGGTGCTGGACACGGTCTGGAGCACGGATGGCAAGCACATCGCCTCCTGCGGACGCGATATGAGCGTGAAGCTGACAGAGGTGGAAACCCAGCGTTTCATTGACAACATCACCTCCATCACTCCGGGTGCGCTGAAGGGCGGCGTGCAGGTCCTGGCACGGCATCCCTCCCGCAATGAGATCCTCATCGGCGGCACAGACGGCATGCCTGCAATCTATCGCATGGAGCGCATCACGAAGCGGGTGATCGGTGACAATGCCAACCTCATTCGCAAGTTCCCCGTCATGCAGGGCCGCATCTTCGGTGTGGACTTCGCACCCGATGGCAAGCGCATCGCCGCAGGGGCTTCCCATGAAGGCACGGGCCAGGTGAACATTTACACATCGGACTATGACAGCACGATGCCCGCCGAGGTGAAGACCATCGTGGAGACGCGCAGCGGCGCGGGCAAAGCCCTGGATGATTGGATCGTCAAGGATGTGAAGCTCATCGCCAGCGTGCCTGTTCCCACGGGAGGCATCTTTTCCGTCAGCTTCAGTCCCGATGGGCAAACGGTGGCGGCTTCCGGGCAGGATGGCCGCATCAAGTTGATCGAAGCCGCGACCGGGAAAGTTACCAAAGAATTTGTTAGCGTGCCTCTCACGGAAGACAAGGCCCTGGCCGCCAGTGACGTGATCGCCGATGACAGCGTGCGGGCCACGGCGACCAAGGATGACAAGGTGGAGACCCTGGTGCCGGGCCTGACCGTGGCAAGCATCGAGGTGCAGCCCACAACCATCACGATTGCCAAAGCCAACGAGTATGCGCAACTCCTGGTCACGGCCACAATGAGCGATGGCTCCAAAGCCGACATCACCCGCATGGCGAAACTTGCCTTCTATGGAAGCGATGCCGCCGGTATCAACGAGCGTGGACTTGTGCGCCCGAGCAAGGATGGCAAAGGCGAGGTGAAGGTGGCCTTCATGGGCAAGAGCGCGACGATCCCTGTGACCGTCACCGGCATGAATCTGGCGCTGAAGCCTGACTATGTCCGCGACGTGATGCCCATCACCTCCAAGCTGGGCTGCAACATGGGCACCTGCCACGGGGCCAAGGACGGCAAGGCGGGCTTTAAGCTCAGCCTGCGCGGTTACGATCCGATTTATGACGTGCTTGCCTTCACCGATGAACTGGCCAGCCGCCGTGCGAATGTCGCCTCGCCGGACCACTCCTTGATGCTTCTGAAAGCCAGTGGCTCGGTGCCTCACGAGGGCGGGCAATTGACGGTGCCGGGCGAGCTTTATTATGAGACGCTGAAGGCCTGGATCAGCCAGGGCGCGAAGCTGGACCTGAAGACTCCACGCGTGACCAGCATTGAGGTCTTCCCGAAAAACCCGGTGCTGGAGCGCATCGGCAACCGCCAGCAGATGCGCGTGATTGCACGTTATGCCGATGGCTATGTCCGCGATGTCACCGCCGAGTCTTTCATGGAAAGCGGCAACGGTGATGTGATCGAGGCGGACAAAACGGGTCTGATGACGAGCCTGCGTCGTGGAGAGGCTGCCATCCTGGCCCGTTTTGAAGGAGCCTATGCCGCCACCACCATCACCGTCATGGGCGACCGCACGGGCTTTGCCTGGAACGAGCCTGAAAAGTGGACCAAGATCGATGAACTGGTCGCCAAGAAATGGCAGCGCATGAAGATCGAACCCAGCGGCCTGTGCAGTGACGAGGACTTCCTCCGCCGTCTCCACATTGACCTGACCGGGCTGCCTCCGAAACCTGAAGAAGTGCGTGCCTTTGTAGCAGATACTCGCGATACCCGAACGAAGCGGAATGAGGTGATTGACAAGCTGATCGGCAATCCTGATTTCGTGGATCACTGGTCGAACAAATGGGCTGACATGCTCCAGGTAAACAGCAAGTTCCTGGGTGCTGAAGGGGTCAAAATCCTGCGTGACTGGATCAAGCAGCAGGTCGCTGACAACACGCCCTATGATCGCATGGCCTACCGCATCATCACCGCCACGGGCTCCACGAAGGACAACCCCGCAGCAGCGTATTACAAGACCGTGCGCACGCCGGAGGAACTGGTGGAAAACACCACGCACCTCTTCCTGGCCACCCGTTTCAACTGCAACAAGTGCCACGATCATCCTTTCGAAAAATGGACCTGGGACCAGTATTATGAGACCGCCGCCTTCTTTGCGCAGGTTGATCTAAAGACTGACCCTGCAAGCGCTGGCAAGACCATTGGTGGCACGGCTGTCGAAGGGGCTAAACCGCTCTATGAAATCATTGCCGACAAGACCGTGGGAGAGATGAATCATCTGCGCACCAATGCCCCGGTCGCGCCGAAAGTGCCTTACGATACCGAATTGGTGAGCAAGACCGCCACCAGCCGCCGCGAACAATTCGCCACCTGGATGACCAGCGCGGAGAACGACTACTTCGCCATGAGTTATGCCAACCGCATCTGGGGTTACCTGACTGGCACCGGCGTGATCGAGCCTCTGGATGACATCCGTGCCGGCAATCCGCCGAGCAATCCTGAACTGCTGCAATACCTGACCCATGAGTTCGTGCAGAGCGGTTTCAATGTCCGTCACCTGATGAAGATCATTACCCAGAGCCGCGCCTACCAGCTCAGCCTTTCCACCAACAAATGGAACGAGGATGACAAGGTGAACTACAGCCACGCCAAGGCCCGCCGTCTGCCTGCCGAGGTGTTGTTCGACTCCGTCTTTGCCGTCACCGGCTCCATGCCAAACATCCCTGGCGTGCCCAAAGGCACACGCGCCGCCCAGCTCATCGATGGGCAGACTCAGTTGCCTGATGGATTCCTAACCAACTTTGGAAAACCTGCCCGGGAAAGCGTGTGCGAGTGCGAACGGAGCAATGAAGTGAACCTCGGTCCTGTCATGGCCCTGATGTCTGGCCCGACGGTGGGAGATGCGATCAGCGACCCGAACAACGCCATCGCCAAACTCGAGAAGGAGGTCAAAGATGACTCCAAGCTGGTGGAGGAAATTTTCATGCGCATCCTCAACCGCAAGCCGACGGGCAAGGAGATCAATGCCGCCCTGGCCAGCATGGCGAGCATGGATGCGGAGAATAAACAACTCGCCGCTGAATGGCAGGCCAAGGAGGCCGAGCAAAAACCGATCATCGAAAAAGCCGAAGCCGAACGCCTGGCCCTGATGACCAAGACCAAAGCCGAGCTGGAAGACTACAAGGTGAAGATGGCCCCTGAGTGGAAGAAGCAGGAAGACGCACGTCTGGCCGCCATCAAGAAAGCTGAAGAAACGGTCAAGAAAGTGGCCGACACCGCCCCCATGCAGCAGCCCCGCTGGGAGCAGTATGTGGACCTGACGACTGAATGGGTGCCTCTGGAACTCACCGTCGGCAAAGCCGCAGGCGTGGAGAAACTGGAGGTGCAGCCGGATGGCTCCGTCTTTGCAACGGCTGTGTCGGGAGGTCGTGTGGCTGCGGGCAACTACCAGCTCAATGGCAAGACCACGCTGGAAAACATCACGGCCATCAAGCTGGAGGTGCTGCCCGATGACCGTCTGCCTAACAACGGCCCCGGTCTTGCTCCCGATGGCAACTTTGTCCTCAGCGAATTCAATGTGAATGCCACGGCTCTAACACCTGCGGGTGGCAAGCGGGTCAAAGGCGGCACGCCTCTGGAATTACGCAATCCCAAAGCTGACTTCGAGCAGGCTGGCTTTGCTGTTACGGAGACTCTCAAGAAGGGCAATCGTGACAAAGGCTGGGCGGTGTCTCCTGAAGGCGGCTTCCGCCATGAGGCCACCTTTGAATTCACAAAGCCTGTGTCCTACAAGGGGGGCTCCCAATTCATCATCCAGATGAGTCAGCCTTACCAAAACGGCAAATACAACCTGGGGCGCTTCCGCCTCTGGGTCACCTCTAGCCCAGTGGTTCGTTTTGGCACTGCCAAGGTCATTGCCGACGCCATCAAGATCCCTGTCGCCAAGCGCACGAAGGAGCAGAAGGAAGTCTTGGCCGCCCATTTCCTGGCTCAGTTCAAGGATTATCAGACCACGAAGAAAACGCTCGCGACCGCGAAGAAGTCGTTGCCGGTCGATCCGCAGCTCATCGCCTTGAAAGAGCGTTACAATCAGTCTCTGACCCCCATTGTCGTGGACCCGAAGCTGGTGCAGCTCCGTCGCGATGCGGATCTGAGTGCCAAACAGCTTGGCAACAAACGATTGACCGCCGCGCAAGATCTCGCTTGGGCGCTAATCAATTCGCCGGCCTTCCTGTTCAATCATTAAGGATTGGTTGTGGTGGTTGCAAAAATGGCAGCTTGGAGATACGACTCCAATGCTGCCATCTTTTGAAATTACTTGGTGGCCAATTTGGTTAGATAAGCCGATGCCCGTCAGAGAATGTCTCTTTTACTCTCCTTAGATCAACAAGCCAAGCTCAGCGAATCGGCGCACGTGACGCAACGATTGACAACCACAACGCTCACGCCCGATTCACTGCAGCGCATGGCTAGATCAGTGCTTACTGATAAACATTATATGCGCCTCTTCTCTTCCGTGCGTAACCTTTCAGGGTCGCCGATAAAACAAATATCAGTGCGCACCCGATGAATATGAGCACCGCACCAAACATCGCGCGACCGAAACTACCTGTAGGCTCTGACTGAATCCAACTCAGGATAAATGAACTAAGTATACACAGTGGACCAATCAAAGCACCCAGTAGCCCGATGTAGTATCCAATGTCCCCGACTCTCCAAAGAAACGAAAGCAACCACAGCTTTCGCCTCTTGAGCTCAACATATTCTGGATAATCAAGAGACATACGAAGTGGTCTAACCTGGAGATCAACGGCTGCTCACACTGCTGGCGGAAATCTGTTTTCTTTCGACTTCAAAAGTCTTGCGCCTCGCCAGGAGAATGGCGATTTCACGATCCAGTTTATCGTCACGGCTTTTTTTCCGGTGTTTGTAAGAAGCACTGCCGGGACGAAGACGGGCGTCAAAGCCTGTCAGAGGTGCTTGTTTACCTCTTTCCAAGCCCTGGATATGTTTATTTAGGGCACTGATGTTTGCACTGAGCAGCTTTACCTTTTCGCTGGAGCTTAACTCTCCCTGGTAACCCGATAGCGTGGGGGCCGTGTATTGGAAGCTGCTATTGCCACCGGTGCCGGATGAGCCGCTGCCGACGTAGCTGTTGTAGTTGCCCGAGTAACCGCCGGCTGTGCTGGAGTAAGTGTTGGCGTTGTAGCTTTGATTCGCGGAAGAAACCAAAAGCGGTTCAGTTTCCGGTTCGATCAGATCCAGTCTGAAATAGTCTTTGAGATCGGACTGCAGATCCTGTGCCCGCACTTTGACGATTCCGTCTGTGGTTAACAATGAAATCGTTGTGTCATCGAAGTTGAGGATCTTGGCATTTCTGAGTTCGCGGCCATCCGCAAGCTCTAACAATTCGATAACCTGACCTTTGGCACGTTCGCGGCGGGATTCGAGCATGCTTTGATAAACTCTCTTTTGAGATGCCACACTGTCCTGTAGTTCGGTCATCACGGTCCTGGCTTCAGCCAGAGACAGGTTGGAATCGTAAATGCGCCGTTGGACTTCGTAATGACGCTTGAGAGCCTCAAGATGGACCTTTCTTTCGTGAATGGCGGTCCTGGCTTGATTGAGCAGACGCTCGGCATTGGCTTCCCGGACGAGGGCTTCCGAATAGTCTTTGTGAAAGTGCCATGCGGCCGCAGAGCCGACGATCAAGATGCAAAAGAGAGTGCCGATGAAACTGTTCATGGGTTGGAGGCCGAAGGCTGCAAGGTGTGTTCGCGTGAGGTTTCTTCGCGCAGGATTTTGAGGTAGGCGTCAGTGCTCGCCATGTTGGCTTTGAGGTCGAGCAACTCAGTCTCTACCTTTTGCAGATAACCATTCAGCGTATCATACATGGGGTCTGCATCACCCACGATGTTGGTGCCCGGCGGCAAAAGCGTCTTGTAGTAGCTGATATGCTGATCGTAGATCGGGATCTGGGCTTCCAGTTCCTGCCTTTCTTTGAGCAAGACCTGCTCTTTACCCCGCAGATTGCTGATTTCGAAACAGCCGCTCAACAAGGGCAGAAAGCAAAAAAAAGAAAGCCTCGACCAGGTGGAAATGGAGCATGTGGACTGGAAATTCATATCTGATGGCCCAAGGATGATTGAATGCAGGGCTTTTATCTGTTCTTGAGTTATTTGCTATAGTGGAGCCGCTGCTGCATATCATCAGGCAATTCTGAAGGTAAGATTTTTAGCACCCCGACCGGTAGGCTAACGGACAGTCCGCTGTCATCAGCTTTCAGGATTTTCACCTGAGCAAGTTTCCTGCCATCTGTCAAAGTTAGCTCCGGCAGAATCATCCCGATCATGGACTGTCGGGTTTTTGAAACAATGCGAGCTCGTTCTGTCACAAGCTTGCTGATGTCGTCTTTGATTTTGCCATCTTTTTCTTTAATCCCAAGGATGTCGGCCTGCGTGCTCTGAATCTTTTTCTGCAATTCCAGAACCTTGACGAATGCTTGGAGTTCCGAACGGCGGGCGGTCAGAGTCTGCTCATAGGCACTGCTGCTTTTGGAGATTTCGACCAGCTCTTTCTGGGCACTGTCGTGTTTCTGATAGAGATACCAACCGCCAAAGGCTGTGCAAAACAGGAGGAGAGCGATGAAATTTTTCATGGGGTGCGAGCCGGGTGAGTGAAATTCAGAGTGAAATGGCGATCAAAAATTGCTGAGCTTGCGCAGGGACTCCGTTTCTTGCTCAAGTGCTTTGAGTTTCACTTCGCTTTCCTGGTAATGCTTGATCGTCTTGGTCAGCTCTTCTTCCAGCAATGAAAGCGCGGTTTCATATTTTTCACCCTGTTTAAGAGCCGTGGATTCTGAGACGACTCCCTGCGGGACTACCTGCTTGAGAGCTAATATTTTTTGGTCGATCTCACTGATCTCGGCAGTCATGGCCTCCAGTTTTGCCTTGGCTTCATTCCTTTGGGATTGAATGTCTTGGAAATCCTTGCAACTGACGGATGCGAGGCTGAGGGACACGGTGACTGCGGTGATGAAATAAGAGGTCAGCTTCATGGGTTTAATGCTCGGGTCACTTTTTGAATTCCTGTGAGGGTATCCGTAAGCTTGGGGTGTGTCAATCCGTCAGCTTTCTATGCCCTTAGTCGATGGAGCTTATGTGACAGATTGGTTGCTTCTTCTGCACAGAGCTTGCAATCATCTTTAACGGCTCTTATGTGCGGGTTCGCGTCACTCCCTTTTTAAGATCTTTTTCCCATGCCCGATTGGCTTTCCGTTATCCTGCTTGGCATCATTGAAGGTGTCACTGAGTTTTTGCCGATCTCCTCCACGGGGCATCTGTTGATTCCTCAGACTCTCGGTTGGCTGCCTGCGAAGAGTGATCTTTTCAATGTGGTGATCCAGAGCGGTGCCGTGTTGGCCGTCCTGGCTGTGTTTGCACAGCGGGTGAAACAGATGGCACTCAGCCTGGGTTCCCCTGAAACACGGGATTACCTGGCCAAGCTGGCCGTGGCGTTTGTGCTCACGGCGATCGGGGGATTGGTGATCAAGAAGCTGGATGTGGAGCTGCCTGAGACAGTGCCTCCGGTTGCCTGGGCGACTTTAATCGGTGGCATCCTCATTTTGGTGCTTGAGCGGCTTTATCGAGGCAAGTCAGGGGTGCTTGAGATTAGCTGGATCGTTGTGATTGCGGTGGCTGCGGCGCAACTCCTTGCAGCCGTCTTTCCTGGGACGTCACGCTCCGGTGCCAGCATCATGATGGCCATGGCCTTTGGCATTGCGCGCCCTGCGGCCACGGAGTTTTCCTTTTTGTTAGGTATCCCCACGCTGATGGCTGCGGGGGGATTGAAGATTGTTTCGGAAATCGCCGATCATGGCGTGGGCGGCGAAGATTGGGGCATGGTCGCTCTTGGCACGGTTGTCAGTGGTTTGTCTGCCTTTGTGGTGGTGAAATGGTTGATCCATTTTGTGCAAAGCCACACGTTCAATGGATTCGCCATTTACCGCATCCTTCTGGGTGCCGGTTTGCTGATCTACGCAGCCCAAGCGAATCTCTAATTTATTCCAATGGTTGATTACGCCAAAGGCTATTTTCGCCGCTCTGTCTTCAAGACCTACCGTTTCCTCAAGCATCCAAGGAAGCTGAAGGCCAGTCCCCTCATGCGCTGGTTTGCCCGGCACTTTCTGGACAAACGAGTGTGGAAACCGACGCAGCATACCTTCGCTGGTGGGATGGCCGTGGGGCTTTTTGTCACCGTGCAATTGCTACCCATTCAGATGCCCACCGCAGCGATTTTGGCGGCCATCTTTCGGGTCAATATCCCCATCGCCATCGCCCTGTGTTGGGTGAGCAATCCGGCGACTTTGGCACCGATTGGCCTTTTGGAAAATTGGGTGGGCACGTGGATCATGCAGCAGTTTGGCGATCCCACAGCCGCTGCTGCGAAGATCATCGAGGAGCATGAAACTCTGGCACGCGGCATCCAGTTTGCGAAAGCGATGTTTCTGGGTGGTATCTTTGTCGGCGGGGCCTTGGCGCCTGTCGGCTATGTGATCAGTTACATCATCTGGGGGGCCATCGACCGGCGGAACAAATACCGTAAGCAGCCCGTCCTGGCCTTAAAGGCAGATGCAGGTGAATAAGCGCTGACAGCAGTCTTGCGCAAACCTGCACCCCGAGTCACCATGTCGCCATGCCTCGTAGCCGTCGCGTCCACTTTGACTGCCTCACCGCCATGCGTGCCCTGGGTGAGCCGACACGCTTTGCCTTGGTGCGGGCTTTGTTAGGCGGTCCGCGTTGTGTGAATGACCTTTGTGAGGAACTTGCTGCCACTCCCTACAATGCTTCCAAGCACCTGCGTGTGCTGCGTGAGGCCGGTTTGATCGAGGTGGAAAAACACAGCCAGCAGCGGGTTTACTCCCTGGCCGAGGCTTTTCGTTCACGGATGAAACCCGGGACCCAGACCTTGGACCTCGGCTGCTGTCAGTTTCACCTCGATCAGTTTGAGGAAGCTTGATCGGCGGGCACCTGTGAATCTTACTTGCGCACTGCCGCAAATAATCTCAAATCCACGTATGCCAACCAAAGCACGTTACATCATGATCGGCGGTTTCCTGGGTGCCGGAAAGACGACCACAGTAGGGCGTTTGGCCAGGCATCTCACGGATCAGGGACTGCGTGTCGGTTTGATCACCAATGATCAGGCGGGTGGCTTGGTGGACACGAAGCTCTTGCGTGGTCAGGGGTATGCGACGGAGGAGATCGCCGGCGGCTGTTTCTGTTGCCGTTTCAACACGCTGGTGGATGCGGCTAACAAACTTTCGGATCAAAGCAAGCCGGATGTTTTCATCGCGGAGCCCGTGGGCAGTTGCACGGACTTGGTGGCCACGGTGACTTATCCGCTGCGGCGTATGTATGGAGACTCCTTTACCATCGCCCCGCTCAGCGTGCTGGTGGACCCGGTGCGGGCGCGGCGTGTGTTTGGTCTGGATGCAGGCGGCAGCTTTTCCAGCAAGGTGGCCTACATTTTCAAAAAACAGCTCGAGGAGGCGGACATCATCGTCATCAGCAAGAGCGATCTCATGGAGGAAGGGCAACGTGAAGAGTTGCGTCTGGTCCTGGCGCGTGAGTTTCCGCTGGCCCGCATTGTGACCGCCTCGCCCCGCCAGGAAACCGGCCTCACGGATTTGTTTGATCAGCTCATGACGGATGAGCAGGCGCGTCGCAATCCCATGGCTGTGGACTATGAAGTCTATGCCGATGGGGAGGCGCTGCTGGGCTGGTTAAACGCCACCGTGACGTTGAAGGCGACGGAGGAGTTTGATGCGAATGATTTTCTCCGCGCGCTGGCCACGAATGTGCAACAGCGCTTGCAAAGTCAAGGCACTGAGATCGCTCATTTTAAAATGACCTACAGCCCGGATGACGGCATCGCAGGTGAGTTGGCCTCCGTGAATCTTGTCCGCAGCGATTACATCCCCGAACTGGGCATGGAGCTGGATGAGCCCAGTGAAGGTGGACAGCTCATTGTCAATCTGCGCGCTGAGGCAGATCCCGCCATGCTGATGCAAGCGGTGCAGGCAGGCCTTGGGGAGACGGTGACCGCCTTTCCGACTTTGACGGCGAAGCTGGAGCATGAAGAACACTTCCGGCCAGGCAAACCGACGCCGACTCATCGTGATGGTTAGGTGGTCAAGGGGATTTGAGAGGGGAATAGGGCGGTCAATGGGGCTGGAAAATCGATGGTAATCAGGCCGATATCAGGCACAATGAAGCATGACGATCTCAAATTCACCCATCTTGGGTCGCATGCTTCGACCGCTGGCACAGACTCTACGGACTGAGCTTTTGGAGGCCGTAGTCGCATTGAAGCCGTCATCCCGAGATGAGGATCGTTATCACGAACTGGCGGAAAAAAATGCCGAAGGAACGATCACCGAAGATGAACGGAAGGAACTCGAAGGGATTGTCTCAGCCAACACCGTTCTTTCGCTCCTGAGGAAGGAAGCACGTGAAACATTGAGTCAGCGTTGAGGGATGTCTGCGGCGCTTCGTCAGGCAACTCGTGAGCGGGCTGGAAATTGCTGTGAATACTGCGGCTTGAAACAGAATGATTCGGGCCTTTCCTTTCATGTTGAGCATGTGATTCCGCGTCAGCACGGTGGCGCGACGGTTTTAGAAAACCTCGCTTTGGCCTGCCCGAGTTGCAATTTGCACAAGGGGCCTAACCTAACAGGCTTTGATCCCGACACGGGAGAGATGTGTCGTCTGTTTCATCCGAGGTGTGATGTTTGGGATCAGCATTTTCATCGTCAAAGAGAGCAGGTGATGGGAATCAGTGCCATCGGTCGGACAACGGTTTGGCTCCTCGTTATGAATAGTGAAGAGCAATTGAGACTTCGCCAAGAATGACAATATTCTTTCCTTTGTCTATTTGCGACGGACCTTCATGCGGACGATGTTTGAAAATGAAGGCGGCAACCGTGTTACTGGCTGTGTTGACTCTGGCGGTTCATGCTTGGGGGCAGGGGACGACTTTATATTCCATCGGTCAGCCGACGGATGAAGAGCAGCTTTATCTGGAGATGATCAACCGCGCGCGTGCCAACCCGACGGCGGAAGGGGTGCTTCTGGCCAACAGCACGGACCCGGAGGTCCTCAATGCGATTGATGGCTTCGAAGTGGATTTGGAATTGATGCTGGCAGAGTTCGCCGCGATCCCTGTGCGGCCGCCTTTGGCGATGAATGCCAAGCTGCTTCAAATGGCACGCGGGCATACGCAAGACATGCTTGTGCATGCCTTACAGCAGCATGTCAGCAGCAATGGGGATACGATGTTGGATCGGGCCATCGCCGCCGGTTACAATGTGAATTCGCTCGGGGAGAATGTTTATTCCAATGCCTTCAATGTGTTTCACGGTCATGCTGGTTTTCAGATTGATTGGGGAAATGACCCGCCGCCATTCGACGATAATGACGGGATGCAGGACGGGCGCGGTCACAGAGTGAACATCCATGAGAACTATCGCGAGATCGGTGTCGGTGTGATCTATGGTGCAAACACGGCCAATGGCAAGACGGTAGGACCTCAACTGGTAACGCAGAACTTCGGGACTCAGAATGCGTCTCTAGCCTATGTGACCGGGGTGGCCTTTTATGATCTCAATGGCAACAACTTCTATGACTTGGGCGAGGGGGTCGGCGGCCTAACCGTCAATGTGGCGGGATCTTCGTTCCATGCGGTGACCGGTAATTCGGGAGGCTATGCGGTGCCGGTGCCTACGGCTGACATGACGCGGGCAGTCACCTTCACCGGACTGGGGCTGAATGGTGGCAGTGATGCCATCATCACGGGGGGCAAGAATGTGAAGGTGGACTTTAAACCGACATTCACTCCGACCGTGCTCAACGGTCCGGCCTCCGCCGTGGCTGAGACGCCTACGGTTTACACTTTCAATGCTGTCGGCGGGGCCACGGGCTATGAATGGCAGGCTGCGAAACTGAATGCGCTGGCTGTGGATGGCGCGGAAAGCCTGGATCGGGTCATTGTCGGCACGACCGGCAGCTACACACCACGTTCCACCACAGTGAAGCATGCGGGATCATCGGCCTACCGTTTGAGTCACTCTACAGGTGCATTGAGTTCGGAACGCCTCACTTATTCTCAAACGCTTCTTGTCCAGGCTGATGCGAGCTTGAGCTTTCGCAGCCGCTTGCGAACCGCCTCAGTGGATCAGATTGCCAAGGTGCAGGTGTCCACCGATAACGGGACGAACTGGACCGATGTTTACACTCAGCCCGGGGCGACGCCGCCAGGCGATTTTGGCCTTCCCGGTGAGGCGACCTTTCAGCTCCGGCAGGTCTCTTTGGCGGATTTTGCAGGCATGCCGATCCAGCTTCGATTTAGCTATGACTTCTCGGGCGGTTCTTTCTTTCCCGGCACGGGCGACGGCGTGGGTTGGTATATTGATGAGGTGACCTTCACCAACGTTGTGGGGCAGGATGAGGCCGTGGTCATTGAGGTCGAGGCAGGTGGGACCGAGTTTGAGCTCAATGCCCCTGAGGCGGGAGATTACCTTCTGGCAGTCCGGCCAATCATCTCCAATCGAGCCTGGGCTTATGGTGAATCGATGATTGTGGCTGTGGATCGCCCTGCGGTGGATATCAAGGTGAAAGACACCGACGATCTGGCTTTGGTTTCGGGTGTGTCTTCCTTGAATCTTGCCACGACAGCCATGGGGTCTTCATCGACGACGGCTCTGACACTCGTCAATATCGGTGCGAACCCGCTGATGAATCTTGCCGTGTCCGTGGAAGGGACCCATGAAGATGATTTCGTTCCGGTTGACCTGGAGGCAGATAACCTGCCTGTGGATGGCGAGATGACCTTGACGGTGCAGTTTGCTCCCACAGGCATTGGCAATCGCACAGCGGTGCTGAAAATTCACAGCAATGATCCCAATGAAAATCCTTTCCTGGTGACACTGACCGGGAGCGGCACCCAGGGATTGACCATCACACAACCGCCGCAGCCGCAGGTCGTCCGGCTGGGGCAACCGGTGGTGTTTGATGTCACGGCCGGGCCGCCTGGGTTGACCTATCAGTGGAAGAAAAACAACGCTGACATCAAAGGGGCCACGAGTGCCACCTACACGATCCCGCAAGCAAAGTTGACCGATATCGGGGCCTACAGCGTGAAGGTGACCGGTGGTATTCCAGAGACTTCGCAAACCACGGCAGCGGCCAATCTAGGAGTCGTGGAGGACATCGAAAAGACAATCATCGTGCAGGAGGGGAAAAGCATCACCCTCACGGCCAAGACAGCAGGTGCGAACCTGAAATGGGAATGGAAAAGGAATGGGGAGTCCCTCGAAGACAGTGACTTGATTCTTGGCAGAGAAACCAAAACGCTGACGCTCAAAGGCGTGCAGACGGCGCAAAGTGGGACTTACACCTGTGAGGTGAAAACCGGTGACAGCGATCCCACGCCAGGTGCCACCACGCATGTGCGGATCTTCAATCAGAAGCCCGTGCTTACCACTGAGCAAGAAATGGAAGACGGCATTGTCGGGGGGGCTTATTATCACAAGATCAAAGTCGATGAGGCCTTTGCCAAAACACCGATCACCTACATCGCCAAGAATCTACCTCCGGGGCTGAAGCTGAATGCCAAGACGGGAGAGATCACCGGCAGGCCGACGAAGGCCGAGCTGTCACGCACGATCACGCTCAGCGCCAAAAATGTTTTCCTGTCCACCGAGGTATCCGACACGATTATCATTCATGGTTATCCCGAGAACCTGGCCGGCAATTACGTGGGGCACCTCACCCGTAACCAAGATTTAAACCAAGGATTGGGCGGTCGCCTGGACCTGAGTGTCACGACCGCAGGCGGCTATAGCGGCACTCTGCTGATGGGAACCCTGAAGATGCCCTTCAAGGGCAGTCTGGACCTTTTAGCCGACGGAAGCGAACTGCCGCAGGCGGAGATCGAGATTCAGCCGCCGGACAAAAGTGCCAAGATGAAACTGGTCTTTGTCGTGGATCACGAAAACCATAAGCTGACCGACGATAGCAAGGTGACGCGAGGCGCGCAGGAGGCCGCGATCACTGCCTGGCATCAGAAGTGGAATGCCAAGACGGACAAAGCATCGGCTTACATCGGACTCCATACTTTTGGTTTGCGGTTGACGATGGACGGAGGGTTGATCGATGACGATGACGTGCCGCAGGGGTGGGGTTATGGTTCATTCACACCGGGTCTGGATGGTAAGATTTCCGTGGCGGGTCGCACGTCCGATGGTGAGAAATTCACCACAGCCTCGTTTGTGGGACCTGCCGGGCAGATCTTGATTTACCAGACCCTTTACACCACCGCCGATAAAGGCAGCCTGCTCGGAATGATGATTCTGAACCCCGGGAATCTGCTGAATCTGGCAGACACGTCTGACAATACCCTGACCGGTAATTTGACCTGGACGCGCCCCAAGAACTTGGCGGTTAAAGCCCGGACTTACACCGCCGGTTTTGGGCTGGCCGATACCCCTGTTACAAGCCCGGTGCCGCTGCAGGCTGTGGGCGCACGCTGGATGCCTCCTGTGGGGATGGATGCCGTGATTTTGGGCCTCAATGCAGGCCTGGACAATGCCCAAGTTGCTTTCAGTTTTGCAGGGATTGATTCAGTCGCGAACGATCCAGACCAAGTCTTGAATATCGGGGTCAAAAGCAAAATCACTCCGTTTGCACCCGCGTCAAACCCGGCTGCAACCAAGCTGTCGGCCAATCTCAAAACCGGTCTCCTGTCCGGTGGTTTCACGATGTTGGATGCCGATCTACGTCCTGGTTTCACGAAGCCATTCAAGCGTTCTGTCGTCTTGCAAGGCATGCTGATTCACGATGGGGTGGGGCACAAAGGCGTCGGTTACTTTCTGCTGCCTGAACTGCCTACCGTATCGGTGCCGCTCAATACCACGATTCTCTCTGGGAAGATGGAGCTGGTGCCCAAGTAATAGGATAGGCTTTTGAAATTAAACTCCGATGGATGAAGTCATCGATCGAGGGTTTATCCCACGTATTGGGTGATGAAGCCCTCATTGCCCTCGGCATCGCGATAGCGGCCCAGGAGGATGGGCTCGCCTTCACGTTGGTTGGGGGCTTCCACGATTTTGCCTCCGGTCTTGACGATGAGGGCGGCAGTTTCAAAAACGTCAGGGTATTGCAGGCTGAGGCCGGTGGGGTTCACACTGCCGTCGTGCCCGCCGTGCAGGGCCAGGATGGCGTCTCCCAGACAAAGCTCAGACCAGTAGTCGCTGACAAAGACCTCCTGAAAACCGAGGGCGGTGTAAAAGCGGACGGCGCGGCGCATGTCCGTGGCCATCAGCATGAATTTGACTTTCTCTGGGCGCATCTTTGGAGTATGCGCGGGAACTGGCTCTGCGTCAGCGAAAAAACATGTCTGCCCCCCAGCTACCTGTGGATGTGGTCTGCGCGGTGATCCGGCGCGGGGAGGAGATTTTGTTGGCCCGAAGGCCTGAGGGAAAACGACTGGCGGGGCTGTGGGAGTTTCCCGGCGGGAAGGTGGATGCCGGTGAACTGGCAGAGGAGGCGCTGCACCGGGAGCTGATGGAGGAACTGGGCTGTGAGGTCCTGATTTTGCAGGCGGGGCCGCCAGTTCTGCATGAATATGAGTGGGGCATGATCCGGCTTTTCCCCTTTGTTTGTGAGCTGGCGGAGGGCAGTGCAGGGCCTGTGGCGCATGAGCACAGTGAGTTGATCTGGGTTTTTCAAAAAAATCTTTTCCGTCCAGACCTTGCCCCGGCGGATGTGCCCATCCTCAGATGGTTGGAAACTTTGGCCTGACTCTTGCGTCACAACTCCTTGGTTACAAGAGCGTTGCGCATTTTGCATGGCATTCCAAACCATTCGGCAGAATAGATGGGGTGGATCATTTGTTAAGATCTCTTGATTTTTTCACATTTTAAACGGTTTCCATAAATATTTGATATTTGATATAAACCATGACAAAATTCTGACAATTCTTCAAAATACCTATGCACACTCCAGCCCCTCTCGTGAGTCCTGAAACCGCTTTTGCCAGCTTTGACCTGGTGAGCTTTGGATCGGTCGTGGTGCCTGCTCATCCCCTGCGCTTTGGTTTTCAGGTGGATATTGTGCCCTTTCAGAATGCCTGTCAGCAGGTGATCATCGCCCTGGTTTCTCGCGATGTAGAAGTTCGCAACGGGTCAGCCCATACCCACGGGTTTGCAGTGCGAGTGGATTTGGAAACTGGAGAAATTTGGGATCTTCTTAACGACAGTGGCCTCGTCGGCTGGATTGAGCGCCCGATGGACAGTTTCACGGATGAAGAGCCTCTGACCCTGAACTGGGTGGTGGAGCATTATGGCTCCGCCCTGATTCCGAAGCTGCAGATTGCTGACGAGGTCTTTCTGTATCCGGCGCTGCGCTACACACCAGACATGGTGATGGATACGGTGACGGGCAGCAATTTGGGCTACGGTGCGGTGACGAACTTTATGCACCCGGCGGTGTGGAAGGAGTCGATGTAAGGTAACTGAGTGGAGGATATCATACTGGGGTGATGTGAATCGCGATGATTGGTTGCATAGGCGCGGTTGATTCGCTATCCCCTTCAGATGCCCCTCACCCCTGAAAGCCGCATTCTCGTCACCGGTGGCGCCGGATTCATTGGCAGCGCCCTTGTGTGGGAGCTAAACCGTCGCGGCTGTGAAAACATCATCATCTCCGACCGCCTCTGCACGGACGAGAAATGGAAGAACCTCGTGCCGCTGCGTTTCCATGATTATATGGATGGCGGTGATCTGGAAAGGCACGTCCGCAACCATCCCGAGGCTCTGGGCCGGTTCGATGTCATCCTGCATCTGGGCGCCTGCTCCGCCACGACGGAGAAGGATGCGGATTACCTGATGCGGAATAATTACGAGCTGACCAAGATCCTGTGCGAGTGGTCACTGACACAGGGCACACGCTTCGTTTACGCCTCCTCCGCCGCCACGTATGGGGACGGGGCGCACGGCATGGATGATGAACTGGCGGATCTGCACCGGCTGCGCCCGCTGAACATGTATGGTTATTCCAAGCACCTCTTTGACATCCATGCACAGCGCACGGGGATGCTGAGCCAGGTGGCGGGCATGAAGTATTTCAATGTCTATGGCCCCAATGAGGACCACAAGGCAGACATGCGCAGCGTCGTTCACAAGGCCTATGGGCAGATCCTGAATACCGGCAAAGTGCAGCTTTTTAAATCCCACCGCCCTGACTACAAAGACGGGGAGCAAATGCGCGATTTCCTTTACGTGAAGGATGCCATCCAGATGACCCTGCATCTGGCGGAAAAGACGGAGGCTAACGGCCTTTTCAACCTCGGCTCGGGCGAAGCCCATACGTGGGTGCAGCTCGCACAGGCCATCTTTGCCGCCCTGGGCAAAGAGCCGAACATTGAGTTTGTGGACATGCCGGAACAGCTCCAGCCGAAGTATCAATACTACACCTGCGCGGACATTGCGAAGCTGCGTGCATCAGGCTACACACAGGCGCTTTTCACCCTGAACGAGGCCGTGCGGGATTATGTGCAGGGCTACTTGGTCGGGGATAAGCGCCTCGGTGACGAGGGCTAAAGCTCAGGCTTTTCCGGGGGCTTGCCACCCTCGGCGGCTCGGCGTTCGCGGGCGGCCTGGAATTCTTTGCCCACGGCTTCCCGATAGACCTCGCGCAGCTTTTGGGTGGCCTGCACGCGGGTTTCACCCGTGCTGGATTGGATCTGGGTCAGGGCCTCCTGCACCTGTGGCTGCGCCATGACACGCTCATGCAGCTTGCGGGTCTCCTCGCGCCGATCTGGGCGGGAAAAGCTGAGCAACTCCAGGCCCATGCGCTGCACCATGATCTTGGGGAACTCGGGCGAATCTGTGGGCGGTAGCTTCGGCAGCTCGCGTGGGTCGAAATGATCCTTCGGCTCGATCCGGGCCAGGATGGCCGCAGCCTGGGGGTCGATTTTGCTCAGGGATTCGCGGATCGTATCCCGCATCTCTTCATTGGCCCGCATCGCCTTGTCTTTGGCAGCCATCACTTCAGGACGGCTCCAAACCTTGTCCAGGGCATCACGGACGCGCTTTTTGTCCTCCTCTGGCAGCTTGTCAAAGCCCTCATTCCGCATGGGGGGCCGCCCGCCAAAGCCGGACATGCCGCCGCGCCAGTCGCCACGGTCCCGATCACCCCCGCGCTCCCCCCCTTTGGGCGGGCCGAAATGCGGTGGCTTATCCCCGCGATCATCCCTGGGCGGTGGCGGCGGCTCTGCATGTGTCTGCAGAGTCAGTGCCATTAAAAGGCCGGGAAGAGCCAAGAATCGTGTCATCACGTTAAGTTTCATCGGATCGAAGGGTGCGCAACCTCAGAACCCAAGGGCCGGAGGTCAGGGGCATAAACCCACTGAAGCGCCAGGAGTTGCGCCCTGCCCACATCTTCCCTCACCTCGGGCATGGATGCCAGGGCGGGGGTGATGCACAAAATGTCCGTGAACGACCACGCTCTGGCGAGCGCGGCTACGGGATCACGCGAAGAGCTTCGTCACCGGCTTGGCCTTCACCAGCTCGCGTGGCTGGTTGAGGTGGTTGTAAACGATGGTCTCAGGGTCGATGCCCACCGCGTGGTAGATCGTCGCCAGGAGCTCCGTGGGATGCACCGGATCTTCGGCAGGCGAGGAGCCCGTCTTGTCCGATTTACCGTGGACGTAACCGCGCTTGATGCCCGCACCGCCGATGACCGCCGTGTAGCAGTAAGGCCAGTGGTCACGACCATCGGCGCTGTTGCCATTGCCGGAGGTGGATACGCCTTTTTCCGGGCTGCGACCAAATTCGCCAAGGGCGACGACGAGCGTCTCATCCAGTAGGCCGCTGGAATCCAGATCTTCAAAGAGGGCGCTGAGGCCCTGGTCCAGCATGGGTCCGCTTTGGTTCTTCATGCGCTGGGTCAGGCCCACGTGATGATCCCAGGAATGGTTGTCCGAGTTGGCCACCTTGGGCCAGATCAGCTCCACCACGCGGGTGCCTGCCTCAATGAGGCGACGCGCCAGCATGCAGCTTTGGCCAAAGGTGTTGCGGCCATAGCGGTCGCGCAGTTTGGGTGATTCACGGTCCAGGGCAAAGGCATCACGGGCACGACCACTGGCAATGAGATTCAGCGCCTGATCGTAGTAGCTGTCCAGGCTCATGTCCTTCACAGCTGCCTCGATGGTCGGCATCTGGTCATTGATCGCATCGCGCAGTTTGGCACGGCGCTGGAGGCGCACGCTGAAGAGATCCGGGCGGAGCTGGAGGTCTTCGATCTTGATGCGGTCCATCTTGCCCTGGTCCAGGTCATCACCATCGGGATAGAGCGTGTAGGGATCGTAGGCCTTGCCCAGGAAGCCGGCGGTGCCGCCTTTTCCCACCACATTGGATTCCTGAAGGGGACGCGGCAGCATCACGAAGGGCAGCATCGGTTCATCCATCGGCTTCAGGCGGATGATGTTGCTGCCGAAGTTCGGGAAGTCCTTGGCGTTTGGCGGCTCGAGCTGGCCGGAGGGGCTCACCTTGTCCGTGGTGTAGCCGGTCATGATCTGGTAAATGGCCGCCGTGTGGTTGAACAATCCGTTAGGCGTGTAGCTCATCGAATTGATCATCGTGAACTTGTCGTTCACCTTCGCCAGTTGCGGCAGGATCTCTGTGAAATGATGACCGGGGACTTTCGTCGGGATGGTTTTAAAGGCGGAGCGCACCTTGTCCGGCACGTTCTCCTTGGGGTCCCAAAGGTCCAGATGGCTGGGGCCGCCCTGGAGATAGATCATGAGCACATGCTTCGCCTTGCCCCAGCCCACACGGCCTGCGGCGGCGGAATTGACAGAGGCAGCCTGTGCGCGGAACATTCCATTGAGCGTCAGGCCCATCATGGAGGCGCCGCCCACACGCAGGATGTCCCGGCGGGTCATGCCGAGGTCTTTGTCACACAGGTCTTTGCCGAGGGCTCCAGGAATACGAAACATGGCGATGGGAGATTGAAAGTTGCAGTGAGGTTACCAAACCTGGCCTAACAAAGCCAAGAACAAAAAATGAGATCGCAGCGGATACGATGCCCCTGCGTCTTTCTTGCGAAACCGCCGCATATCCTGAGCCGCACCCAGGAAACTCCATCACGCCGATGGAATCGGCCATCATCTTGAACACATCCCGCCGTCATCGCATCCAAAGCCATCTCCAGTCATGCGCCTGCTCCTCCTCGCCACCCTCGCCCTTTTCACCGCCTCCTGCGGGGCCGATGAAACCGCACTGGCCGCCGCCTCCCGTGCCCGTTTGCCCGCAGATGACTCCAGCTTTGCCATTCGTCTCACCCACGCCGCGCTGGACCGCACCGCGCACACCGTTCGCTATGATGGCGCGTATGTCCGCCTGCCTTATCCTGGCGGTGATGTCCCGGCGGAAACAGGCGTCTGCACCGATGAAGTGATCCGCAGCTACCGCACATTGGGCTTCGATCTCCAAAAGCTCGTGCATGAAGACATGAAGAGGAACTTTTCTGCCTATCCCAAAAACTGGGGCCTGTCCAAACCGGACACGAACATCGACCACCGCCGCGTGCCGAATTTGCAGACCTTCTTCAAGCGCAAAGGAGCCGCCCTGCCCATCACTCAAAACCCCGCCGACTACCGCCCCGGCGACCTCATCACCTGCACCGTTGCAGGCAAACTCCCTCACATCGCCCTCGTCGTCCCCGCCCCCGATGGCGGCGGCACCCCCTGGATCGTCCACAACATCGGCAGCGGTCCGAAGCTGGAAAACCGCCTCTTTGAATTTCCGCTCACGGGGCATTACCGCTGGCATCCGGCGAAATAGCCCGCAGCTCACGCAACAACGATTCCCGCGCCAACCGCAACCCCTTATACTCTACCACAGCCTCGGACATCGTTTCCAAACTTCTGGTTAAGCCATCCGCAACCCCTGGAAGCACAGCCACCTCCTCCAGGCGATGGCAACTCACGCGGATGCCAAAGAGGAGTCCACGGGTGACGGACAGCCGGGTCAAAAACTGGCGCTCCAGACGAATCCAAGTCGTGTGCAAACGGGCTGTTTCATCCAGTCGAGGCCGGGAAAGAGCCGGGTGATGATTCAGCTCCGCATCCGCCGCCAGGCCCCAGTTTTCTCGTTCCCAGGCGGAGGCCGGCTGGATGCGGCTGAGGAAAACCTGGATCGCTTTTCCCAGTTCATCCCCCAGGCCCGGCACCGGCCCATGCACGCTGGAAAGCGGCTGCCCCAATTTCTCCGGCAGGGACCAGGAGGAGGGAAAGACCACCTCACCACCCAGCACACGCGGTTCTTCATCCACACCTTCGGAGAGCACCACCCAGTCCGCCTCACAGGCCGGGGTCCATTGCTGAATCCATGCGCGTGCCTCCTGCATCCCCTCACGTCCTTCGAGCAGCTCCGCCGTATAAAGCCCCGGCGTTTCGCGCAGCCATCGCTGTCTTTCCTGCCGCACCTCCGGGCCTTCCTGGTCAGTCCAAAACGTCCGGGCATCTCCCACCCGCAGTCCCATCTGAAAACGATGGTCCTTCGCAGGGAAAAGGCGCTGCCAATCGGGTGACATGCCGGAAGCTAGCACTTTGAAATCTTGTTCATGCAAATCTTGTTAAACCGGTCCGAAAAATTCCCGCTTATGTCGGTTTCGTTCTTCTCCAGAACTGCAACACAGAAAGAAAAAGGATCTTCATTCCAGGGCATTTTACCTTCTCCTCGGGCACGGCCCACTGACATTGCGTCAATAAATCGACCGGCCACAGCGTTCAGGTATCCTTGATGAAATGGCTCCTTTATCTGCTTCCACTTTTCACCTCCTGGGTCTCCGCCGGGGTGATCAAACAGGCTGGGCCTGAAGATTACCGCAAGATTTTGGGTGGACTGATTCCAGGGGACACCCTGGTCTTGCAAGCAGGCGTTTATCATCGGGGTCTGCCGCTCACTGATTGCCATGGCAGCGAAGAGGCCTGGATCACCATCCAGGGGCCGGAACAAGGCATGGCCGAAATCCGCCAAACCCAAACAGCCAACTGTGTCGAGCTGTTCAATTGCAGTTATGTCGCCTTGAAACGGCTCTCGATCCTGGGTGAAGGCCCCAATGGTATCTCCGGCCTGTTTGGTATCAGTGCCAAAGGAGGACTCAAAAACACCGTTCATCATATCCTCATTGAAGACTGCATCATCAGCGATTGGAATACTTCCCAGCAAGCCGTTGGCATCTCCACAAAAACACCCACTTGGGACTGGATCATCCGGCGTAACATCATCCGCAACTGCGGCACCGGACTGTATCTTGGCAATTCCGATGGCAGCTCGCCCTTCGTGCGCGGCCTCATTGAAAACAACCTGGTGCATGATCCCATTGGGTATTGCATGGAGATCAAGTATCAAAAGGCTTACCGGGAATGTCCTGGACTGCCCACCATTCCATGCAGCACCATCATCCGGCACAACGTTTTCCTCAAAAATGACCAACCCAGCCCCGATGGTGATCGGCCCAATGTTCTCGTGGGTGGCTTTCCTGACAGCGGCCCAGGCTCGATGAACCTTTACGAGATCTACGGCAACTTTTTCTGGCACAACCCACGCGAATCCCTGCTGCACGCGTCAGGACGTGTCACCATCCATGACAACGTCTTTGGCGATTGCCCCGCAGCTCAGCACGAGGCCATCACCCTTCGCCATCACGACCTGCCTTTGAAGCTGGCGCATGTTTATCACAACACCCTTTATGCCACGACACGCGGCATCCGCATCGGCAGTGTGGCCGGGCAAGGACAGCTCATCCTTGGCAATGTGATTTTCGCCACCGAACCATTGTTGGGTCGGGCCACGAACCATGCGTCTGACAATATCACCGCCCCCATCCAGGCGGCAGCTGACCATCTGATCAACCCGTCTTTGACGCTGGGTCAGGTCGATCTCCGTCCGCGGCCCGGTCACTGCCAAGGCCCACCTTTGGACCTATCCGCATTCCGTGCCGAAGCCGACTTTGACAAGGACTTCGCCGGCAACCCCAAAGACGGCCATCGGGGTGCCTATGCTGCGGGTGGCAGCAAGCCTGTTTGGTTGCTTCAGAAAGCGATCAAGGATCGTTAAGCAGCACAACCTCGAAAAGGTGGCATCAAAGATCGCCGGATTTGGCGATGACGGCTTTGAGCACCTCGGCCAGGCGCACGCCGGCGGTGACGACCTGCTGCCGGGAAACAAAGCGCGCCTCGCGGATGTAGGCGTCCATCATGAGCGTGGACATGGAGACCATGAGCACGTCCTCCGGCCTGCCACGCCCCGGATTGGGGCGTGGGGTCACCGTGGCCAGACGGCGGAGGAGATCCGGGGAATAAACATAACGGACGGCCAGGGCATGGCCTTCATGCAGCCACTCCACAGGGTCCAGCTTTTGAGCGGAAACCTGCGCCTTTTCCCAGAGGGCGGCATCCGCCTTCAGGGGAAAAATGCGCGTCTGGATATCCTTCAGGTTGTTTTCCGCCTCATTCCACAGGCTGTCCCAAAAGAAGTGCAGCACATCGGCCTCCAGCTCCGGGTTGGCCCGCTTGATGCCCAGGATGAGCACGCGATTCGCGCCCCGATCACCATCTTCCATCTTGCCCGGGACAAAGAGCTGAGCGCAGTGACAGGGCTGATGCATATCGCCAACGAGGTGAAACAGCCAGGTCAGGTTCACGGCCTTGTCCTTCGGCGCGACGGCGGGGTCGCCCAGCTCATGGATGACACGCTTCAGGGTGTGGATGGAGTTAAATCCGTGCTCTGGTTCGGCCATGCCGGGCTGCCAGTCTAAAAGGGGCATCTCCACCTGCGCCTTCATTTTTTCCTCCGCCTGGGCATCGGGGAAAACGGGCAGGTCGGTGTAATGCCAGCCGCTGTGGTGATAGGTGGCATTGATCTCCTTGGCATTGGGATAGCCCTCGCGGTTGCGGATGAGGTCTGACCAGATAGCGGCCTGAGCAAAGAACCAGCGCGCACGCAGATCCGCCGGGATGTCCCCCTGACCCAGCTCCACCTTCATCGGTTCCTCAAACAACTCCGCCTTGGTGGGATGCGCCTCCATCTGCCGCATGACCCAGGCCTGCTCCTGCGGACTGAGCTTTTCATAAGCCACCAAGGCGATGGCCTTGTGCCCGCCGTCCCACCAGCTAAAGGCGGAGGAAGCGGCCACAAGCGCCGACAGCGCACCCATCACCCACGGGCTGCGCACGGCGAACCCCCGACCACAAGTGTATGACTTCATCAAGAAAAAGGACTCAGTGCCGGGTGTTGTAAAAGGTGATGCAGCCGTGTGTGCCATCCGCTTTGTCAAAGACGATGACGGCGTAGTCTCCGGCATCTTCGATGTCCAGACTGCCAATGGTCTTTTTATCCACACTGAGACTGACCCCGGTGGAGCGAGCGTCCCCAAAGCCGATATCCAACTGTTTCATGGGCGTGAGCGTGACGGGCTGACCGTTCATGTCGAGTTCGATGGGTTGGCTGACAGAAAGAAACAGCAGGGTGGCGGTGCGCTTGCCTTTGCCGTTCTTTCTTTGCAGCGTGCTGAATTTCAGCGTGCGTTTTTTCACCTCACCGGTCGTTGGGTCCACCTGCGGCTCCACATAGGCGATGACGGCGGTTTGCTCGCCCGGTTGCAGCTTGATCTGATACTCCGTGTCATCGCAGAGGGGATGTTTGGCCGTGAGTTTCACCGTGGGCACGGCCACGCCGAGGCTGCCTGTGGTCTCACCGCTTTTATACCCCTTGGGATTCAGGTCCTCCCCGTCCATGAAAAAGTGCAGTTCCCCATCCAGCCCGGTGGCATTCGCGAGGCGAAAGTAACCTACGGCTCCATCTCCCTGAGCATGGAGTTGACCGCAAAGGGCGGTGAAGGCGAGGAATAACAGCAGTTTACAGGTCTTGTTCATGGGTGATTCGGATGCGTTGGTCTTCGATGAGTCCCGTGGTGGCATTCCGCACAGGCTCGACAAAGACATGGACCACGCGCGAGCGGGTGGAAAGAACCTCAAGCTGGCTGGGGGCGGAGCGTCGCGGACGCACGGCCTGCCCGGTAATGTAAACGCGGAAATGGCGGCTTCGCACTGTCGTGCTGTTGTAGAGGCGGGCAAAGGCCTCCTCCATCGCCGTGTCATTCCATTCACTGCCTGCACCCAGAAACTTCATCAACTGCGTGGCGCCAAAGATGGGGTAACCCGTCGGAGCGCGCGTCTTTTCCGCCACCTCCGCCGTGGTGACAAAAGGGCGGTCCCGCACGATGGCATCTGCCATGCTGCTAATGTCCTGGGCGGAGGAACTGCTGTTGGTGATCCAGGGATCGGTCTTGACGCCACCTGCCAGCAAGGCCTTCAGGGTATCCTTGGTGGCCGTGTTCACATTGACGTGGCCATTGATCTCGATCAACGGCCCGGTCAGATCCCGCAGGTTGTCCGCGCCTTGGGTGGCATCCGTCACGCTGCCCACGGTGGAGATGCCGCAGTGAAAAAGATCCAGCAGCGTGCTGGCGGAAAGCCGCCGATCCACATTGTCCGGGTCGCCGCCAGTGAGGTTCCAGCGAAAGAGCGGATGCTCCGGCCTGCCGATCTTCAGCGTATGCCCGCCGGAGAAACTGCCATTGGGAGTGGCGGAATTCCCGATTTCATGAAACAAGGTCCAGGCGTCGCCACCGCTCGCCGGGTTGGCTGCATTGCCATTGGGGTCCCAAAAGATTGGGTCATAGATATTGCCCAATTCCGTCACGCTGAAATAACGCCCGGCATTGGAAATGCGCATGGGTGCGCTTAGCCTCTGGGCGGTGGTGTAAGCAGGCTTCTTGGCCAAAACGGTGGGATGAAAAGGACTGAAGGCATTGCTGCCGGGATAAACACCAAGGGGACCGTCGTGACCACGATCTCCCCAACGGGAGACAAAAACTTCGCCATAAATGTCGTTGCTCGTGGCATTTTGTCGTTTGTTACGCCCATAGGGACTGGCTGCGCCATCCTTAGGGGTATCAGCATACTTTGCGAGAGTTTGCACTTCCTTCATGTAAAAGGAAGAGCGTGGGTCGCCGTTGTTGTTTTTCTTCCGTGAATTTGGATCACTGCTATCACCGGTGCTGAAGTTGAAGGGATTGCAAGAATACTGTTGCTGGTCAGTCAGTGGGGTCAGTTTGAGACGCCGTTGATTGCGCTCCACCCCGGCCCCTGTCCGCTCGATGATGTGAAACTTCGTGGGATTAATTACCTGCGGGATGTTTGTGACCATACCATTAGGATTGTTTTGGGCCAGGACGGGTTTGAATGCCAGGCGCAGGTAGCTGTCATTATCATCGAAGACCGTGATCTCTGGCACAGTCGTTGCGGCAAGTCCGGCAAAGAAATCATAGGTGATGGGCAGTGAGCCGATGACCGTCATCTCATTCGGTCGCAGGGTGATGATGTCTTTCGTTATGTCGGCCATGCCGCTGGTGCTGTGGGCCTCATACAACGGCATCCAGAGGCCTCCGGCAGGCAGATCATCCTTCGGATCACGACCGGGTTTGTTAACCATGATTGAATTGCTCTCTTCTTCGAACCGATAATTGCCGACGCCTATCTGGATGCTGCCTTTGTTCACATATTCGGCTTTGAACACTCCTGAAATAGGGCGGTTGGACATGTTCCAAATCTCATAATAAAAAGTGGCGGTATAACGAACGATGCGGCGAGTGCCACTGACGGCGGAGCTTTCCCAGCGATGCATGAGGATGTGCTCATGAATGACCGGGGCGGCATCAAAACCGCGATACAGGTTTTCCTGCACGGTCGGCAGGCAGTCCGTATCAGCATAGTCAAGGATGCCTGCGGCCAGATTTTGCAGATAAGCAGGTGCGTTGACAAAGGTGTTTGGCTCAGCGTAAGGAAATGCCCCAGCGCGTTTGGCAAAGCCGTCCATTCGGTTCTGCGGTGTGCCAAGTGGGGTGGGCAGGTGTTTGTGGATGTGGCCGGAGATCAGCTTCACCGCCTGATCCTGCGTGAGCGTGCCCTGCTGCACTTGGGTCAACACGCGGTTGAGATTCATCTTGGGCATCCGGGGATAGGCAAAGATGCCGGGCTGCACAGGCACCAGCGGGTATTCGTAATAGGGCTGCAGGCCGGTGATGGTGTTTTCCTCCAAGCGACGAGCGGCGGAGTTTGGCAGGCGACCGCTTTCGAGATCCGGGATGGGAGTTCCATCAGACTTGGTCTGAATGGAGGCGCGCTGCAACCAGGTGGGCCAGGGGTTGGCAATGTCTTCCTTCATCAGGAGCGGTTTCCAGGCATCGGGGCTGATGAGCAGGGAGGCCACCTGATTCGTAGAGCCGCTTCGCTGAGTCTGCCGGGCGACGATGAGGAGATTGTCCGCTGTGCTCGTGTCTGATGTAAGCGCGGGATCAAATAGGGAGTATAGGCCTGCCTGATTCAGCGCCCATCGACGGTCATTCGTGAGCAAGTCATCATCCGGTGTGCGCAAACCGGGAGCCAGGCCTGCATACCAGAGGCGCGGGGAACTGATGCTCGTAGGAGTCTCAAAAACCTCCACCTTTTCACGCTCATGCTGACGGCTGCGCATTGCCGTCGCTGCCTCCACTGCATCGCCGGGATTGCCTGCATGATCCAGGCTCAGCAATCCCTGGAGATCCTCCACATGAAAGCAGTAGCGTGAGACGGGCACCTTCACTGGGGGTGTCTTGGGATCTCCATCGGTGTCCTGGTCCTCATATAAAACTTCCCAGAAGCTGTCCTGAGCAGGCTGCCAGGGCATTCTTTTGGGCAGGGCGGTGGCCACCTGGTTAGGCGCAGCCGGTTTCACATTCGGGTCATTGCGCGCGGTTAGGGCCGTGGTGGGCAGGCTGGGACGTGCGCCAGTCGTATTCGGCGGTGGAGTCACGCCAGAGGTCAGCGGCACGTATTCCCAGGTGGCTGTGTAGGAGGTGCCGGTGGTGTCTCCTGACACGACCGGGCGTGCCAGGGTCAGCACCGGGCGGCGGTTGCGCCATTGTTCTTCCGTGGCGATGGCATTGGCCGGAGGTGGATTTTGCAGGTGCTCCAGGACGAGGTAATCATCACTCCAGGTGCCGCGTTGCAGAAGGGCCTCCACGCGAGATAGGCCGGAACGCACGGCGGTCTGCGCACGGAAGGCATTGTCGTAATTCGTGGCGGTGGAGGACTCGCTGGTCACATTGGCAAAGAGGCCGAGCACGAGCAACGTGATGGCCGCCAGAACGATGAGCGTGAGCACGAGGGTGAAGCCACGACGCCGGGAGGACGAAGTGCGCGGGCGGGGGGAAACGGGGGCCGTGCAGGTCTTCATGAATCAGAGCATGGGCAGGTGAATGCGGAGCTGCTGAGTCTCCACCTCGATGTCGTCCTCATAAACCTCCGGGGTGGGTGGGCGACCTAACAGCAAGTATTGAAGATTTCCTTCCGCGCGCCAGTCCTCCTCCGTGTTCAATTTCGCCGCTGTGGCCCGGTTGGTCACCCGCAGCACCACATCCACAGCGACCGGGCGCTTTTCTACCGGCCAGAGAAGATTCCCCTGCTGTGATGCGATGCCGTTGATGCTGAGCGGGTCGTTCGCCACGGCCAAGAGGGCCGCCAGCGGCTTCACCCGAAACTGGATGACCTGATAGACGATGGGCTCAGAGATGGACACGACCGGGGCCGCGCCTCCCTGTTCTACCGGGGCCTGATCCGATGATGGGGGATCGGACAGGTCTTCCCACTCCTTCTCACTGAGCAGCGGCGTGCCGAGTTGCAGCAGATCGCGCACCTTCACATACGTCTCCTCCGGCGTGAACTGACGGCGATACAGCTTTTGGCTGCTGCTTCCGCCCGTATCCGGCGTGAATCCCACCGCATACGCCACCAGGACAAGGTTTCCCTGATCCGTCATGCTGCTCAGCGTGGTGGCCCCGGCGAGGCGGGAACGGCGCAGAAAGGCAAAGCCATCGGACCCGCGCGGGGTGGGCGACTGCCGGTGAATGAAACGGGGCAGCAGGTCATCCCCGGTGCGGGAAAGATCATCCGGCAGCGCGCAATAAGAGCGCAGGTCCGCACGCAAAATTTCCAGCCCCGCCCGGCTCTCCACCGTGGCGCTGCTACGCCGCTGCTGGCCGGAATAGGCATTCAGGCTGCTCTGCAACATGGAGGCCAGCATCACCAGCAGGATGCTGGAGACTGCCATGGACATCATCAGTTCCACCAGGGAAAGACCAACGGCGCGTGGCAGGCAGACGATGCGCCCAGGCACTCGGCAGTTTTTCATGAGAGGGGCGGCGGTCATCGGGAAAATTTAACGATTCCAGTAGAAGTCGTAGCTGAATTTCTTTCGCCGCTTTGCCGGTGCCGTCGGTGGGGATTCAATGCTGATGCGCACCTGGGTGAGTGCCGTGGTGGGCGGTGTCAGGGTGGGGTCTGGCGGAGAGATGACCACTGGAAAAGGATACGCGCCTGACTCCGTGGAAATGGGTGAAAGCGGGGCCACGGTCGTTGGGTCAGGCATCGCCATCACCTGGCCTGCGCCTGCATTGCTCGTGTAGTCCGCGCTCTGAATTCCCTCGACAGACACCAGCCACTCTACTCCTGGAAGAGTGGTGCCCTGCTCATAGACACTTTGATGGGCACCTTCTCCCGGCTGACCGGAGACCAGTGGAATCCCGGCGCGATCATAAAACAGCACATGCCGGGCAAAGCCCAGACCGGTCTCTGGGCGCAGGCCGTTTGTCTGGCGCTCATCCGTCGCCGCCGGGGTCACATCCAGCGCGCCTAACTGAAGATCATGAAACAACTCCTGGGCGATCACGATGGCCTTGGAGCGCTGACTGCCGTCCATGCTCATACTCATGGTGCTGGCCAGGAGGCCGAGGGTGCCGAGAGCGGCGGTGGAGATGATGCCGGTGGCCATCAGGGTCTCGATCAATGAGAAACCGGCACGGGCCAATGAGTGGCGGATCAGGTGAGGGAGAGGTCGTTTCATGGCAGGAGTTGGGCACGGCCTGTGGAGGCACGGATTTCGATCAACTGCATATTTGTGGGCTCTGTCTTGCCCAGGGTTTGATTCTCTTCAGCGACACAAAGATAATACGGCCCCGGTATGGGACCCGCCCCCGTGCTCACGGGCTGAGCCGCCGGAAAGACCACTTCACCCAGGTCACCGAAAACGATGGAAATCTCCTCCTGATCCGCCACTCCGGGCTGCAATCCCGAGATGCCGTGCTGGGTCGGCGTCAAGGCCGCGACCGTCAACGCATTCGTCCCCGCCTGAATGACCGAGGGTGTGCCTTCCCAGAGCACAACGCCCTTGGGTAGCTGACGCCAGACAATGCTCACATTCCCCGAACGCCGCTGAAGCAGGCCATATTCGCGGTAGGCCTCCTTGCCGAAATCATCCGGCTTTTTTCGAAACATGATCAGCGAAGAAGAGCTGTAGCGCATGGCCTCACTGCGTGCCTCCTCCAGCGCGCTCACCAAATTTTGCGCCGCTGTCAGCCGGGAGGTGGAGCGCAGGGAGTCCAACGAACCCACCGCCGCATACAGCATGATGGAGAGAATCAAAATCGTCGCCACGGACTCGAAAAGCGTGAACCCACGGGTTGGGAGCGAACTCTTACCCTTTAGGCCATACTGTTGAAAACGAGGTGTGGTCATGGGTGGCTGAAACTGGCCGAAAGGCCACGTCATAGGGTGCTTGACCGCAAGGTCCGTGCCATCACGGCTATGTGCCGATTTCGTTGAATATGGTTATTCTAAGTGATGCTGATCAGGCATCACTGCCATCTCAAAGCATGATTTCTGTTACCATGCAAAAGACGACAGGATGCGCAGCTTTCTCCATGCGGCCCATCTCAAAATCCACCCCTGTCTTGCCCTTGGCTCTTTCCAGCCAAGTTTTACCCGCAGTTGCAGGAGACAAGCCCACACTCCCTTTGGATGAAATTCAGGAAAGCCTAATCAAATTTAATTTTAAGGCCCGAGTTCGAGGCGAGTGGCGGGAGAACGTTTTGATTGCAGTAAAAGAGGGATTCCCCCGCCCATGACAGCGGAGCCGCCGCCGCCTTCGCCTAACCGGATGCCGACCCTGAAATTCGGAAGCGGACGACGATCTTCAAACCGGCACCAGCCACTGACCTCTTTCCTGCTTCGCAGCTCGGTCTGGCGGCTTTACAAGTTCATCGTCGTTACGGAGTTCCGCGTGGACATCGTGAGGAAGCGTTTCAAGAGCTCCGTGCCCGTCTCGGTTGTGGGCGCGGTGACACCCTTTTTGTTAGGTGCGGGCCTGGGTGCTGTTTCATCACACGGACCTGTTTCCTGAAAAGACTTCGCTGAAGGAGGCGATGCTCTTCCTGGGGGCCTCCGCCTCTATGGGCATCACACCGCCTTTCCATGCTGGCGCGCATCATTCATTTCAAAGGCCTCGTCGGCACGACCATGGGCACGGTGGAAATCGGCGCGGGTGCTTTGACAACGTCATGGCCTGGATTCTTTTGGCCGACGGCTGGCATTTCATCTGTCGGCCATTGTCTTTCAGAGAGAGGATGACCCACGAAAAAAAAGATTCAGAATCTTGAATAGCCGAAAAGACCCTGCGTCGAAAGCTGCGAACACATGTTCAAGCTTATGAAAAAAATCATCGCCATCCTCGCAGTCGTAACCGGTATCGGTTTCATCACCCCTTCGGAATCCAGCGCTCGTGACTACTGTCACAATGACCGCCGCATCGTCAGTTATCGCTCCTGCGGCGCACCCGTTTATGCCATCTATCAGGTGTATGGTCGCGATCACTGCGGTCGCCCTATCGGCCGCTGGGTGACCGTGCAGACCAGCCACAGCTCCTGCGGCACCTGCTACCCGCGCTCCAGCCATCACGGTCATGGCAGCCATCACCGCTCCAGCCGCAGCGGCTTCAGCTTCTTCTTCGGTCGTTGAGCCTTTTCGGGTCTAACGTCAAATGATTCAAAAGACCGTGCAGGGATGCACGGTCTTTCTTCATGCGGGGCAGGCGCGCCTCAGCCGCCGACCATCTCCAGGAAGATTTCTTCCAGATTCAGCCCCTTTTTCGCCTGCGCTGCCCGCAGCTCATCCAGCGTGCCGACGAAGAGCAACCGTCCCCGATGAATGATGCCGATGCGGTCCGCCACCTCCTCCGCGATGTTCAGCAGGTGCGTGCTCATCAGCACCGTGGCCCCGGCACGGGCTTGGCGGCGCAGTTCCTCCTTCACCACCCGGGCATGAATGGGGTCCAGTCCCACCATCGGTTCATCGATGACAAAAACCTTCGGTTCATGCAGCAGGGCACTGGCGATGGCGAGGCGCTGTCGGGTGCCGTGACTCAGGTTTTCGATCCGCTGTCCGCAGTGCTCATGCAGGGCAAACTGAGTGAAAAGCTCATCCGTGCGCCGCGCGGCATGGGCCACGTCCATCTCGAAAAGCTCCGCTACAAAGTGCATGAACTCAGGTGCCGTCAGTTTTTCATAAAACACTGCCACATCCGGCACATAGCCCAGCAGCGTCTTTGCCCGCAGCGGCTCCTTTTGGATGTCGATGCCACAGATTTCCACCCGACCGGCCATCGGCTTCATCATTCCGGTCAGCAGCTTGATGGCCGTGGTCTTGCCCGCCCCGTTCGGCCCCAGAAAGGCAAACAGCTCACCTCGCCGGATCTCCAGTGAAAGATCGCTCAGGGCTTTCAGTTCGCCGTAATGCATGGTGAGGTTTTCGATCTGGATCATGGTGGAGGGGTGCGCTATTAGGCCGCGTTTTGCCCCGGACTGCAAGAAATCACGCGCCGGCCGGAAAGCCGGGGCCGCACCTCGTCTTCCTCTTTTGCGGGGCAAAAATCACAGTTGACCCCCCGCCGGTCTGTGGCAGTGTCGCATCCCCCACGCTCCGGCGAAAGTGACGCTCTTGTCCCTCGTCGGTCCCACGTGGTTCACGAAATCTACCTCCATGAAAGAACAAGGCCACCCGACGGTTTTCGAAACCACCATCAGCTGCACTTGCGGTGCGGTGTATCAGACCTTCTCCACCGTGCAGAACCTGAAGATCGGTATCTGCGCCGCCTGCCACCCTTACTTCACCGGTGAGCAGCGCTTCATCGACACCGCCGGACGTGTGGACAAGTTCGCCCAGCGTTACGGCATGGCCCGCACCCGCCGCGCGGCACCGAAGCTCAGCGACGTTTCCGCTTAGCCTTTTTATCCCCCTTCATCAGAAAACGGTGTCTGAGCCTGTGCGCTCGGCACCGTTTTTTGTTGGCCTGTTTGCCCACGTTCCGACCGGATTCACCGGGCCTGCAAAGCCCGCCCGCCTTTCCCTCTTTTAGATTTGCCCCATGGACTACGCCCCGATCATTGCCACGAAACGCAGCCGCTGTCAGCTCCTCGAAGACCTCATGGGGCAACCGGGTTTTTTTGACGATGCCAAAAGGGCCGGGGACCTCACGCGCGAGCACCGCACTCTGGTTAATCTGCTGAAAAGTTGGGACGAATATCAAAAGCAGCTCACCGAACTGGCCGAAAGCCAGGAGATGCTGAAGGCCGGGGATGAAGAATTCGCTGCCATGGCCGCCGCCGAAATCCCGGTCATCGAAAAACGCATCGAGGAGCTCGAAAAACAGGTGCAGTTCTCCATCCTTCCGCCAGACCCGCTGGAGGGGCGTGATGCCTTGGTGGAAATCCGTGCGGGCACGGGCGGGGATGAGGCGTCCCTTTTCGCCGCTGACCTCGTGCGCATGTATTCCCGATTTGCCGAAACGCGTGGCTGGAAGGTGGAGACCCTGGAGTCGAGCGGCTCCGATGTTGGCGGCTACAAGGAAATCGTCATGAAAGTGGCCGGGGAGGATGTCTTCCGCGTGCTGAAGTATGAGAGTGGCGTCCATCGCGTGCAGCGCGTGCCCGCCACGGAGGCGCAGGGCCGTATCCACACCTCCGCCGCCACCGTGGCCGTGCTGCCGGAGGCCGAGGAGGTGGACTTTGAACTGAAGTCTGATGAGGTCCGCATCGAGGTCTGCCGCTCCTCCGGCGCCGGGGGCCAGGGCGTGAATACGACCGACTCCGCCGTGCAGGTCATGCACATCCCCACAGGGACGATCGTGCGCTGTCAGGACGGACGCAGCCAGATTAAGAACAAGGAAAAAGCCCTCACCATTCTGCGCTCCCGCTTGCTGGAAAGAAAGCAGCAGGAAGAAGCGGCGAAATACTCCGCCCACCGTCGCAACCTCATCGGCAGCGGTGGCCGCGAGGAAAAAATCCGCACGTATAACTACCCCCAGAACCGTGTCACCGATCACCGCATCGAGATGACGATCTATAACTTGGACATGTTCATGGAAGGCCGGGTGGACTCCATTCTTGAGGCTCTTTTAGCCAGTGACCTGCAAGAGCGCCTAGCTGAGGCGGGGCTGAGGTAATGCTTGCCAAAAGGCGGGCTTTTTAATAGAACGGCCTTTCCCCCGAAGTCGTCGTGAGCCCCCTTCACTGCGTTATTGTTGCTTTTTGCCTCATGGCCGCGTCCGTGCGGGAGGTCCATGCCATGTCTCCGGCGGGGGCACCGGTGACGCTGAGGACGAAGATGGAGGGGGGGCTGCTGACGGTGCCTTTGGCGCTGAGTTATCAGCAGGTGGTCCTGGAAAGACGCGTCGGTGCGGGCTGGCGGCCGGTGGCGGTGGCGTATCCGCGCACACTGAACCGGGAGGAGATGCGAAAGGTGGCCTTTGATCTGCCACCGGGGCTGACGACGGCGGAGGTGCGTGTGCAGGGGTATCGCACACCGAAGTTCCCGGCGCGGTTTGTGTATGGAAAGACGGCTTTTTCCCGGGCGCAGCCGGTGATGGATGTGGAGGTGTCTCAGATGCTGGACCGCCTGCAATTGGAAGCGGAGGAGGCGGAGCCTGTGCCGGACCGGCGGGCGGGGGCGGGCCTGTGGCAGATGACGGGCGGGCAGCTTTTCTTTTTCAATCCGTTTCGCGGCCTGCAGGTCCTGGACATGGGCGACCCGACGCACCCGCTGCGCACGGGCAGTCTGCGCCTGCCGGTGACGGGGACGCTGATGTCCGTGTTGGATGAGGCGGGCGGGCGGGTGCTGCTGCTGGGCCGGTCCAGCGGGAAGGAGCGGCCGGGCGGGACGGTGCTGCTGTTGCTGACCGTGACGGAGGGGGTGCCTGCGCAGGTGGCGGAGGTGCCGGTTTCCGGGCGGGTGACGGATCACCGCCTGATCGGGGAGACGCTGTATCTGCTGAGCGTGCGGAAGGACGGGGCGCAGGGGCGCAAGGCGGTGGTGACGCGGGTGGACCTGGGCGGGGAGGCGGGGCTGCGGTTGCGGGATAAGGTGAGCTTTTCGGGCGGCAGCCCGGTCTTTCGCGTGGCGGGGGCGCGGCTTCTGGTGGAGGTGAAGGAGGGGAATGAAACGCGGCAGCATGAGGTGGCGGTGGAGGGGGCGGCCACGGCGGATCTGACCCGGCGGCTGCCTTCCCGTCAAGAGCATCATTGGTTAGGCTATGAGGTGGCGGTCTCCGGCCAGACGCTGCGGGTGCGCAGCCTGGAGGACGCGCAGGAGCCGATCCTGCAGCAGTCCCTGGCCTGGCGGACGGATCGTGTCCTGCCGGTGGGGGAGTATCTGGTGCAGGTGGAGGATGGGCGGGGGATGGCGGCGGAACTGCCGGCGACTGTGAGGCGCGCGGGGGTGCCGACGGCGGAGGGGGCGGCGCGCCTGCGCATCACCCCGGCGAATGACCCGGACCTGCCGGTGCAGGAGCTGGAGCTGGGGCCGGGAAAGGTCATCGGGCTCAGCCAAAAGGGCACGCATTTGTTCATCGTCCAATGGGTGCCGGAGAGCGGCTCTCAGCGCTGTCTTTTACGCACCTGGGCGGTGGATCTGGCGGAGGCGGGGACGGTGAAAACGCAGGTGACGGTGGATCAGATGTTGCAGGGCTTGGATGCCTGGGACGTGGACCTGGACAGGCTACAGCCGCTGTGGGTGGATGCGGAGACGCTGGTCTGGCTGCTGCCTGCGCGGCATCATCCGCGCCTGTGGTGGAGCAGCCCCTTCGCCGTCCGTCCGGCCCGATCTGCCGCACCGGACCTCATCCCTGCCAGCACCACGGTGATGGTCGTCTGTCCGCTGCGGTTTCAGGCGGGCGCTCTACAGGCGGGGGAGCCGCGTGTGCTGCGCACCCAGGGGCGGGTCATGTCCACCTCCCGTGCATTTGCGGGGGCGGGGTTCATTTTCTTTAGTCATGACATCCTGGAGGGGCCGGTGCAGCCTGCCGTGGTGAAGGCCGCGCCGGTGCGGGTGCCGCTGCGTCCACAGGCCCCGCAGGTTCGCTCTTGGCTGCAAGTCGTGGATTTCCGCGCGGTTGATCCGGTCCTGCGTGACCCGGTCTCCCTCCCCGGTAAGCTGCTCAGTGTGACGCAGGCGGATGCGCAGGGGGCGGTGCTTTTGACCCACAGTGATCTGTCCCTGCGGCGGGATGCCGCGCCCGTCCGTGTGGTGCAGGCCTGTGCGTATGATGGCGTGCGGGCTTATCAGTTGGATGCGTATGTCACGGCGACTTCTTTTCACTCCGCCGCCGTGGCGGATGGCACGCGGCTGTATCTGACGCGGGAGATGGGCCGGGCGGGTGTCGTCGCCATCGGGTATGAGTCGGGGACGGGGCGGCTGAGCCAGGTCTCCAGTTGGAATACAAATGCTGCGCCTGCCCTCCTGCACGTCAGTGCCGGGCACCTGCTGGCCAGCAGTCATGGCTATCTGGAGCTGGCGGGCATCGGCACGGAGACGGGAAAGCTGACCCCCATCGCGTCCTACGATACGCCGGTGGACCTGTGGCTACAGGTGGACCGGGCGACGATCACGCCCACGTTGGACCTGTGGATTCCCGCCGGTGAATACGGGGTGGAGTTTCTGCAAAAGCAGGCGCCGGGGCGGTGACGCAGGGCAGTGCAGTCTTTGGGTCAAAGCCATCACTCAAATGAATGGAGAACCTGTGCCCAGATCAGCGGCTAACAAAAAACGCTGACAGGTTTCCCGGTCAGCGTTTTTGATGATTCGTAAGTTCCTGCGATCAGGGGGCCTTGGCAGGCGGTGGGGTAGGGGCTGCTGGCGTTGCGGGAGTAGCAGTTGCCGGTGCAGGAATTGCGGGTGCTACTGGGGCAGGAGCGACAGGTGATTCCATTTTCGGCGCTTCGATCCCGGCAGGGACTTCCAGCTTCGGCATGGCAGGTGCGACGGCGTCTGGCGTCACAGTCGGGGTCAGCGGGCTGGTCTCCAGCTTGATCTGAGGCGGGGCGGCCATTGGCGGGGTGCTCGGCGGCAACAGGGTCGGGTTCAGGGTGGTGGAGTCCAGCTTGAGCTTGGGGGCACCGGCTTCAGGCTTGGCAGGGGTCTCAACTTTGGGCTTGGGCGGACCGTCCACTTCCTTGGTCGGCAACTTGGCGCTGATCCATTTCAAGCGGCCTTCGCTCTGTTCGATGAAGTCGCTGTCGGCATTGATAAACTTAGCGGGCACAGCTTCATAAGCGGCCTTGGCTTCTTCTTCCTTGCCGGTGGACCAGAGCAGGTCGCCGAGGCGGATCTGGGCCAGGGCGGCCACGTCACTGTTGGGATATTCGGAGATGATGCGCTCAAACAGCGGCTGGGCTTCATCGGTCTCTTTCATGGACTCCAACTTGGTGGCCAATCCCAGCAAAGTCTCAGGCAGCAGGGGATGGTCCGTGTGCTTGGTGGTGAAATCGCGCAGGGCAGCCACGGAGGAATCCTTTTTGTTTTGTGTCCAGAGGAGGTCGGCCTTCAGCAACAGGGCATTGCCTGCGGCGAGGGTGCCTTCATATTCGCTGATAACGAGATCGCAATCCTCCACGGTTTTGGCGGAGGAAAAGGCCTCACCGGCAGCGATGGCGTTGGCGCGGTTGGTGTAGCTGACGACGCCGTAAAGCACGGCCCCGAGGGCGATTAGGGCGCAGGCGAGGACGAGCTTTTTGAAGTTGGCCTCCAAGAACTGCTCCATGGGGGAGGAGACGTCAATGGGTGCAGGGGCGGGAGCGGGGGCAAGGGGAGTCGCTTTGGACATGAGCCGTTTTTTCTAAAAGATGGCGGTGAGAGAGGGGGAATTAAGCACCCACTTTGGCACGGGCTTCATCAGCCAGGGCGGTGGAGAGATAGCGCTCACCCGTGGAGCAGGCGATGGTGACAATGAGCTTGCCTTTGTTTTCAGGGCGCTCAGCGACGCGGATGGCGGCAACGACGTTGGCACCGGTGCTGATGCCGACGAGGAGGCCTTCCTCCTTGGCCAGGCGGCGGGCCATGGCAAAAGCGTCGTCATTGCTGACCTTGATGCACTCGACGATCTGCGCGTTTCCGGCGCTGTCCTTCAGGTGCAGATTCTTCGGCACAAAGCCTGCGCCGGTGCCCTGGATCTTGTGAGGACCGGGCTGCACGGGTTCGCCAGCGAGGGTTTGGTTGATGACTGGGCTGGCTTCCGGTTCCACGGCAATGGCCTGGAAGCTGGGCTTGCGGGGTTTGATAACCTCGCAGGTGCCGGTGATGGTGCCACCCGTGCCGACGGCAGCGACGAAGATGTCCACCGCGCCGTCTGTATCCGCCCAGATTTCCTCGGCGGTGGTCTTCATGTGGATGGCGGGGTTGGCCGGGTTTTCAAACTGCTGCGGCATCCAGGCGTTGGGTGTTTCCTTGAGGATTTCCTCCGCCTTGGCGATGGCACCCTTCATGCCCTGCGGGCCGGGGGTCAGCACCAGATCCGCGCCGAGCAGGGCGAGAAGCGTGCGACGTTCCACGCTCATGGTCTCGGGCATGGTCAACACGAGTTTGTAACCCTTGGCCGCTGCGACAAAGGCGAGTGCGATGCCGGTGTTGCCACTGGTCGGCTCGACGATGATCGTGTCCTTGGTGAGGATGCCACGGGCTTCGGCGTCCTCGATCATCGCCATCCCGATGCGGTCCTTCACACTGCCGAGGGGGTTAAAAAACTCGCACTTCAAGGCGATGGTGGCCTCCAAGCCCTCCGTCACTTTGTTGAGTTTAACCAGCGGCGTTTTGCCGACAGTTTCGACGATGTTGTTATAAATATGGCCCATGGCGGTGTGGGGGTTGGATGAAATAAAAAAATTGGCCCCAGTCCTGTAACGATAGTCTCAGGCGGAGAGGGAGCAGTTTATAGGGGCGTAGCCGCAGGCTTGCAAAGGAAAAAACCGCCACGGGAACCCGCCCAGAGACGAGCTGTGAGTCTCTCTCCTGGGGAATCTGTGCGAGGTTATCCGGCTAAAGCGTGAAGTTTTAAATCCCCCAGCGTCTCTTTTGGCAAAGGCCGCCAATTTTAAGCGCGAGTCACTTTTTTAAACTCCCGGGTCAAGGTCGTCAGCGAGTCCTCGACGCCCATGCGCTCCAGGCTGCTGGCTCCCACGAACCCGTCCGCAGTCGTTTTGCTGAGAATGAATTCGACGTCCTTCGGCGTGTTGATCGGGCCGCCATGGGTCAGGGTGAAGACGTTTGGATTCACGCTTTTCGCGGCATCGATGATGTCCTGGGTGACCTTGACAGTGTGGTCCCAGCTCACCACGGCATTGGTCACGCCGATGCTGCCGCCGACCGTGGTGCCGACATGGGCGATGATGGCATCGGCTCCGTTTTTGGCCATCTCGATGGCTTCCTCCGGTGTCGCCACATAGACGATGCTGAACATATCCATGCGGGTGGCCAGGCCGACCATTTCAAATTCCTTTTGCACGCTCATGCCCGTTTCCTCCAGCACGCCACGGAAGTGCCCGTCCACGATGGTGTGGGTGGGGAAGTTGTTCACGCCGGAAAAGCCCATCTCCTTCACCCGGCCTAACCAATGCCACATGCGGCGGCGCGGGTCGGTGGCATGGACGCCGCAGATGACCGGGATCTCTTTGACCACGGGTAGCACCTCGTATTCGCCGATCTCCATAGCGATGGCATTGGCGTCGCCATAGGCCATGAGGCCACAGGTGCTGCCATGACCCATCATGCGGAAGCGACCGCTGTTGTAGATGATGATCAGGTCCGCGCCGCCTTTTTCAATGAACTTCGCGCTGATGCCCGTGCCTGCACCGGCAGCGATGATGGGCTCGCCTTTGGCCAGCGTGGCTTTGAGACGATCCACGACTTCCTGCTTCGTGTAGGGGTTTCCGGTTCCGGTCCAGGGGTTGGGCATAAAATTGATGATTTACGATTTGTGATTGATGATTTGGGCCACAGCGCACATTTGGACTGGGTTTGGAAATCATCCGTCGTAAATCATAAATCATAAATCGCAGCGAGATGCACGGCCCATCTTCCATCCTCGAACTATCCGAAACGCACACTCACGGCGCGGACACGGAGTTTCGTGTCGTGCGGGCAGGTGAGGGGGATCGGCGGTCCTGGCTGCGTGGGGCTCCGGTTTGCGGCACGCTGAAGACGCACCGCATCGCCCATGCAGGGGTAATGACGGCACGGGCACCGTATCGCATCGTGCGGATGCATCAGGGCGGGTTGTATTTCCTGGCCTGCATCGCGGGGGAGGGCCGGGTGCTGGTGGATGGCCGCTGGCAGAAATGCGGTGCGGGCATGGCCGTGGCGCTGCCGCCTTTCATGGTGAATGCGTTTGAGGCGGTGAAGGGGAAGGACTGGCGCTGCTGCTGGGTCCGGTATGAGCAGCAGCCGGAGCAGAAACCCATCCTCAACAGCAGTTCCCCGCAGATGGCGGCGTTTCATGGGCAGGCGCTTTGGAATGCCATTGAGGGGCTCATCGATGAAGCCGCTCATGAACCGAAACCGGCGGCCATGTTTCATTGGGTGGAGCTGATTCAGAGTTACGTGGAACGTTTTGCCCAGCCCTGGCAGCAGGATGACCGTCTGTGGCGTGTCTGGGAGATGGTGGCGGCGGACGTGGGGCGGGATTGGACGCTGGACGAGCTGGCCTTTCAAGCGCATGTCAGTGCTGAGCACCTGCGCCGTTTATGCCGGCGAGCCCTGGGCCGCACGCCCATGCATCACGTCACCTGGCTGCGCATGAGGAAGGCCTGCGAGCTGCTGGCCACGACGAATCTCAAGGTGGAGACCGTGGCGAATACGGTGGGGTATCAGAACCCCTTTGTCTTCAGCAACACCTTCAAAAAATGGATCGGCTGGCGACCGAGCGAGCACCGGTCAAAGATGTCGGTCTAACAAAAGGGGTAAAATTTCATCCCGACGGCTGATCACCATGAGATGATCCCCGCCGGGAATGAGGTGATGGATCTTTTGACGCCCCACGGGAAAGACGGGGTCGCGATCCCCGTGGATGCTGACGAGGTCCGGGTGAGGCTGTGTCAGCCCCTGCCAGTGCGCCGCGTGAGTGCAGGCCCAACGGACGAAGTCTGAGTCGGCTTTCTGAAACATCTGCACGGCCTGTCTGCGGGCGGGGCTGAGGCCGGGCAGCGGACGGGCGATCCGCCGAAACAGAGGCCAGGGCAAGTGCGGCCCCAGGAAAGACATGCGCGTCAGCAGCGGCTGCAACTGCCGGGAATGGGTGCAGGAGGAGATAAGCGTGATCTGCCGGATGGGTATCCGTTTGGAGATCTCACAGGCCATCATGCCGCCCAGGGAGACGCCGATGATGCTGTCCCCCGGCTGGATGCCGTGACTCTGGATCATGAACTCTGCATACTCGGCAAAAGTGCAGGCCGGGTGCGGTGGTGCGGCATAGTCCGCCAGCCGGGTGGGAAAAGGGAAGTCATAACCCGCATACAGATCCGGGGTGGCCCCGAGACCGGGGATGAGGTGAAGGGGCATGGGCAAGAGGGGTCAGGCTTGAGGCGGAGTCGTGTTTCACCTCATTACGACTCCGGCCTGCCCCACCTCCCAGGATTTTCCGGCGGCACGCACGGCCACGGCGGTCGCTTTCGCCGGCCAGTCGAGTTCGTGCTGATTTTTGAAGGTGACCTCCACGGTGCGCCACTTGCCCTCGATAAGTGCCTGGATCACCCACCATCGGCTGTAGTTTTCCCAACGCGGATCGCTGAAGCCCCAGCGGAGGCGTTTACCCTCTGCCAATTTTTCGATCAACGGCGCAGGCAAGGCCACCTGACTGAGCCATGGGCTGGCGGGCGGCAGGGCATGGATGTTGTAGGCGCGTTCTTTGGTCAGCGTGCCCACCTTGCCCAGGTCCTTGTCCAGCGCGCCAAAGTTCCAGTGAAAATGCCCCGGTGTCATGCGCAGGCCCCGCTCACGCAGCACACTGATCTGTTTCAGGATTTCACCGGCGAAACGGTCATCCCCCACTTTGCTGGTATTCATGCCGGGCCAGATGTGGCGGCCTAACGTATTTTCATTCAACCACCAGTCGTAGTAGGTGGCGAAGCCCAGCTTGGGCCGGTCAATCGTCCAGTAAAGCTGTGGAGTCAGGTAGTCCAGCCAGCCCTGCTGCAGCCACTTGCGGCTGTCTGCGCCGAGGTCCTCATACGGGTCCAGGCCGCCGCCGGTGCCCTCGGGATAGTTAGGCCGCCAGAGGCCAAAGGGGCTGATACCAAACTTCACCGTGCGTTTGATGCCTTTGATCCCGGTGTAGGCCGCCTGCACCACTTCATCGACGTTTTGCCGCCGCCAGGCCGTCAACTCCAGAGTGCCGCCACCGGCTTTGTATTGCCCATAAGCGGCCTCATCATCAAAGGGGATGAGCTGTTTATTCGCATCTGTGATCGGGTAGGGGTAAAAATAATCATCCATGTGGATGCCGTCCACGTCATAGCGCCGCGTCACATCCAACATCACATCCACGGCCCTCTTGCGCACCTGCGGGATGCCGGGGTTCATCCACCAGTCACGGCCGTATTTCACAGTCCACTCCGGGTTTTGCCGGCGGATGTGGTTAGCGCTCGGCGCGTGTTTATCTCCGGCGAGGGCGCGGAAGGGATTGAACCACGCGTGCAACTCCATGCCCAGGCGATGCGCCTCCGTGATGGCAAACTCCAGCGGGTCCCACTTCGGCGATGGAGGCAGGCTCATCAAGCCGCTGAGATAAGGCGACCAGGGCTCGATCTCAGAAGGATACATCGCGTCGCCTGCCGGACGGACCTGAAAAATCAGGCAATTCAGGCCGTGGTGATGCGCACTCTGGATCAGGCGCAGTAGTTGCTCCTGCTGGCGTTTCACGGGCAGTCCAGGCTCGCTGGGCCAGTTGATGCAATGGACGGTGGCGATCCAAGACCCGCGAAGCTCCCGTGCGGGCAGCGGCACGGCGGTCTGTGACCAAAGGGGAAGCGTCAGGAGAAAAGTGAAGAAAAAAAGAAGGCGAGGCATGAGGGAGGATGAAAAACGAACGATCCGCGTGCGAAGAGACTCTGAGATCACTGTTGCTTGCAGATTCGCCATCCGTCATTCGGATTTCGCCATTCCCTCTGTCCGTGACATTTCCGCAGGCGTATCATTTACGTGGTGCATTTTTTAACCCATTCCCTACCATTGCCCCATGCTCGCCGCCACATCTCGCCATCCATTGCTCTGGACTCTGCCAGTGCTGGGCTTTGTGCTATCTGCGTGTGAAGGCTTTCGTGTGCCGGTATTGGAGAAGCTGAAATCAGTTGAGACCACCGCCGCCGCATCCCCTGGGGCCGAGGCGAAGCTCATCTCCACCTCGCCCGCAGGCGATGCCGCGCTTGGCACCGATACCTCGCCGGTGGATCTGGCCTTTTTGCTGAGCATGAACTTTGATGAGGCGAAGACGCTGTCCGGGCAAAGCCTGGACCTGGGTGTGAACGGACGTGTCGCGGCGGAGAGCATCGAGATCGTGAAATCCGACAAAGAAGGACGGGCCAAAAAAGTGCGTGCCAAGGGCAAGGTGTATCTGGAATCTGGCACAGGCGACTCCGCCAAGATCCTTTGTCAGGAGGCCTACATCAATGGTGATGAAGCCGTGCTGCGCGGCAGGCCCATTCTGCAACGCGGCGGTGCCATCGTTGAGGGGTTGGCAGATGACACTGTGTTTTATTTCCTGGGGACGCGTCTGCGCGTCATCGGGCTGCATCGGGTGACCAATCCGGACACCATGCTGGCCGGCCTGCCCGATCTCGGTCCGTGGACTGCCGGGCCAAATCCCCTCCTGCCTGCGCTGAGTGAAACCAGCGTGCCCAGCAATATCCGCGAGGAAATGCTGAAAGCCGCTGCGGCTGAGGCCGCCCTGCAACAGCACCGCACTGAAGCCCTGCAACAACCGGATGCACCGCCTGCCCCCTGGGTGAAGCCAGGGGCGTGAGGCGAGGTCTGTTCTTCAGGTAATCAGGATGATAGCTGGAAAGATATCGACTCATCTAGGTTGGATGGGCAGGAGTTCGGACACCTGCTAACGCAGGAGACATGGCATTTGTCTCCTCATGCGAAATTCACGCTTGGAAAAAGTGCTTCGATCTGAGTTTCATCTGATCGGTGACCACCCGTGTTTGGTGAGAGAATGCCGCCTATCGGTTCAGGCTGTGCAGGAACTCCACAAGATCCAGAAACTCCCCAGAGGACATGGTATTGCCTAGGCCTTCGGGCATGGAGCTTTGTTTCAGAGTGTCACGTTTTTGCAGGTCGGCTTTGAGGATGGGCTGGATGACGCCGCCGGGCAGCTTGAACTGGATCGTGTCCGCCGTTTCAGATTCCACGAATCCTGTCATAGCCAGACCGGCCTTCGTCTCGATGTTGGTCGTGACGTATTTGGGGTCCAGTTTGGCATTGGGTTCGATGATGGATTCGACGATCTCTTCTTTCTTCAAACGTTTGCCGACACCGTTCAAAGGTGGCCCGTAGTCAATGCCTTCATTGCCAAACTTGTGACAGGCGATGCAAATGCGCCGTGCGATGACTTTGCCATTGTCCACATTGCCTTTGGCTTTGGCGATGATCTTAAAGGCCTCTTGGTATTCCTTTTCCTTCAGCCCGCCTAACAAGGCTTTTTTGAGCGCGGCTTCGGCGGCACCTTCAGGCTTCGAGAGATGATCCAGCTTGGTCAAATACTCCAACCCCTTGGGATTGGCTTTGGCGAGGCTGCCGGAGGCAAAGGCGGGTTTCCAAACCGGTTCCAGGGCGGCCATGGCCATCTCCAGGGTGTAGTCCAACCAATAATCGCCAGGCTGATTGAGGGACTGAAGAATGATTTCCACGGACTCGACCGTCGGCACAAAGCTGAGGGCGCGAATGGCCTCCAGGCGGGTGCGGGGAAAAGCGTCGGTGACTTGAGGGGCAATGAGTTGCAGAGCATTCGGAATGCGGGTCCATTCATCGGCCAGCACGCGCGTGGCGGCGGCCCTGGCTTCACCCGTTTTGGCCCGCAGCACCTCGGCCAGCAGTGCGGCATCCACCGCATGATGCCATTGCTGCACCCAGAGGGCCTCGCAAAGAAGGCGGTCATACTCCCGGTTATTCTTGTCCAGCCCGGCGACCCAGGTTTTCACTGCGGCGGTGACTTCAGCGGTAGGACGGGCACCGAGTTCGCGACGGACCCGATAGCGAGTGCGGGGTTCGTATTCCTTCAGTTGCTCCAGCAGCTCGGGGATGCTTTTGCCATGCTGGGTCACGGGGGTGAGCAGCGGTTTGTTTTTGTTTACGAGGCGATACAGACGACCGTGTTTGAAGTCGCGGTTGGGGTCGCGCTGAGAATACTGCATGTGGCCGAGCAGGGCGGTATGCCAGTCGCCAAAGTAAAGGGCACCATCAGGGCCGATCATGGGGTCCGTAGGGCGGAAGTTCGCCTCGGTGCTGGCCAGGAGGTCATCGGGCACTTCCTTGCCTTCGACCGTTTTTTTGCGCCGTGCGCCTTTGTAGCCCGCGCCGTCATCACCGAGGTTAAAGGTGGTTAGGCCATGCATGTTAATCACACAGGCATAGATGAAAAGGCCCTGCGCATTGTCGGGGAAGTGGCGGCTGTAGATGAATTCATTGCCCACATTGGGCCTCATGCCCATGCCATCGAAAAGAGTGTTCAGCCCTTTGCGCTTGGTGGTAAACGCGGTGCTCAGAGGGCTGTCCCAATGCTGCTGAGGGGTGGTGCCATCCCCGACGAAACCCTGACCCCATTGGTCGAACACATAGCACCAAGGATTGCCATAACCGGGAGTGGTGAAGCGGCGGACTTTCTGTGTGTGGGGGTCCAGCACATAACAGCCGGGCGAGCCGAGGTTTCGCACAGGCCCCCAGGGGGTCTCGACGGCGGTGCTCATGCTCACCCCTTCCAGCATGTGCAGCAGTCCGCCATGGGACCACTCAAAGGCCCCGATGGTATGGTGTGTGTCATCCGTGGCCCAACCATCGCTGAGCGGGATGACAATGTCTGCCTTGTCATCGCCATCGCTGTCTTTGAGGAAAATCAGGCGCGGTTCATCCACGACGATGACGCCATCCTTGTAGAACTCGAATCCGGTGGGGCAGATGAGTTTATCATAAAACACGGTCATCTTTTGCGCGCGGCCTCGGGCATCCAGATCATCGAAGATCATGAGCTTGCAGTTCGGGCGGGGATCGCCGGGTTTCCACTGCGGGTAGGTGCTCATGGAGGCAGCCCAGAGACGGCCTTTGGCATCGAAGTTGATCTGATTGATCTTTCGCACCTCGGGGAATTCGCGCTCACTGGCGATGAGCTGCACCTCATACCCCTCCGGCACGCGCATCTCGGCGATGCTTTCCTCCGGCGTGTTGTATTTCAGTTCCTTCGGTTCGGAGTAGGGTTTGGTGCCAAAGCCGGTCTTGGGCACAAAAAGTTCGCCTGTTTGGGAATCGTCTGGCTTCGCGTCTTTGCCCTGCGCCAAGGACCATACCACGGCATCTCGCACGGCGACCATGTTGCGGATTTTGACAATCTCGAGCGGGAAGGTCTCCGTATCCAAGGTGCGACGTCCGCCATAAACATACCAGCCGTTGAGCATGCGGTGATCCTGCGCATGGACCCAGGCTTTATCGGCCACGGCGGTCAGCAGTTTTTGATAGTCGGGTGATCCTGGCTGGGTAGGGTTGGTGCTGGTGAAGAGCGCCTGATCCAGGGCTTCGGCGATTTCGATGTTGCCCTTTTCGTTAGGCAGGAGGGCATTGTGAGAAAACTGCAGGCCGGGCTCTTGGGCAAAGGTTTGTGAGGTGGTCTCAAACACATCCGCAAAGGCCAGTCCGCGCTCTTGGGCCACTTCCGCCGCGGCTTGGGTATAAAGCTTGAGATGGGCGTTTTCCTTCACGCCATCGGGTAAAAGGCCGTCATTGGCACCCTCGAAGGCGACCGGGGAAACGAGCACGAAACGGGCGGTGGCCCCGGTGTCGTCACGCGGATATTTCTTCGCGAAGTCTTCCAGAAACTTGACGTAATCGGCTTTGAATTGAGCTAAGCCTTCCGCTCCGGCATAACTTTCATTATAACCAAAAAAGCAGAGGTAGGTATCGGCGCTGAAGACGGCCAGAGGATCATCCAGACGGATGTAATCCGTGGAGCGTTGACGCTTGGTGACTTCATCTGCGGGACGGGCAAAGTTTCGCACCACGAGATTCAGCTTGGGGAAACGCGCATGCAGGAGCGTCTCGAAATGCCCCGCCATGGCAAGGGTTTCCCCCTGTCCGTTGCCAATGAGGGCGATGCGCTCTCCAGGCAAAAAGTCCAGGGGCAGGGTGCTGGGTTTCAGCGCTGGGCGTGCGGGACGTGGCTTGGGCGCCAGCACCACCTCCGCTGTGTAAGGGGATGAAGACGATGGCTCGGCGGCAAACACGGGCGAAACCGCGAGCAGTGGAAGGAGGACAAGATTTCGGAGCATGGAAAAGAGGTGGCTGGTCGAATATCCCAACTAGGACAGCGAAACCGGACAAACTTTTTCCTTTCAGCGAATCATGAATCGAGAGACATTTTCCTCAGCCGCAAGGCATTTGCGATGACCGAGACGGAGCTCAGGCTCATGGCGGCCCCGGCGATCATGGGGCTGAGCAACCAGCCTAACCAAGGATACAAAATACCGGCGGCCAGGGGGATGCCGAGGGCATTGTAGAGGAAGGCAAACAGCAGGTTTTGACGGATGTTGCGCATCATCGCGCGACCTAGCTGGATGGCATGGACGATGCCGCGCAGGTCGCCTTTGACCAGGGTCACCGGGGCGGTTTCCATGGCGATGTCCGTGCCGGTGCCCATGGCGATGCCGACATCTGCCTCGGCCAGGGCAGGGGCGTCATTGATGCCGTCCCCCGCCATGCCGACGACTGCCCCAGGGCGTTTCATCTGCGTAATGAAGGTGTGCTTTTCCTGCGGCGTCACGCCTGCATGGAAACGCTCGATGCCCAGGCTCGTGGCGATGTTTTTGGCGGTGCGTTCATTGTCACCGGTCAGCATGATCACGGAGATGCCCATGGCTTTGAGCGAAGCCAGGGCCTCGGGAGTCGTGGACTTGACGGGATCACTGACCACGATCACGGCGGCCGCCTTGCCATCCACCGCCAGGAAGATGGCGGACTTGCCTTCGGACTGATGCGGGGCCGCGAGGGCTTCCAGGGACTCCAGTTGCTTGATGCCTTGCTCGCGGAGGAAGTCGGCCTTGCCAACAACCACCGGCCTGCCGGAGACGCTGCCGGTGACACCGGCTGCGGTGGTGGCATGAAAGCCGGTCACGTCAGGCAGGGACAGGTTCTTTTTCCCGGCTGCCTGGAGGATGGCATGGGCCAGGGGATGCTCGCTCTGGCGCTCCAGGCTGGCAGCCAGGCGCAGGGCTTCATCGGCATCCACGGATGCAGCGGCGGCGAGCAGGACTTCGGTGACTTCGGGTTTGCCCAGGGTCAGCGTGCCGGTCTTGTCCACGGCCAGGGTGTTCAGCGTGGCCAGTTTTTCGATGGCCTCGGCCTGCCGGATCAGCACGCCCATCTTGGCCCCGCGTCCGATGCCGACCATGACGCTCATGGGCGTGGCCAGCCCCAGGGCACAGGGACAGGCGATGATCAAAACGGCCACGGCATTCGCGATGGCATAAGCCAGGGCAGGTTCAGGACCTAACCAAAACCATAGAACGAAGGTAATGAGCGAAGCCACCAGCACCGCAGGCACAAACCAAGCGGCGATTTTATCCGCCAGTGCCTGGATGGGTGCCCGGCTGCGCTGGGCGTCTCCGACTAGGCCGACGATCTGCGCCAGCAGCGTGTCTGCGCCGACGCGTTCAGCCTCGATGACGAGACTGCCGTGCTGGTTCAGCGTGCCGCCGGTGACCAGGGCTCCACTGGTTTTCTCCACAGGCGTGGGCTCGCCGGTGAGCATGGATTCATCGACATGGCTGCTGCCTTCGACCACGACCCCATCCACCGGCATTTTTTCACCGGGCCGCACACGCAGCCGCTGCCCCACCGTCACGGCACTGAGCTCGATGTCCACATCGCCCTCGGGGGTGACCAGCCTCGCGTTTTTGGGTTGCAGCCCGAGCAGCTCCTGGATGGCGCTGCCGGTGCGGGCGCGGGCGCGTAGCTCCAGCACCTGGCCCAGCAGCACCAGCACGACGATGACCGCCGCCGCCTCAAAATAAAGCGGCAGATTTCCATGAGCATCCCGCAGAGAATCAGGAAACCAACTCGGCGCGAACATGGCGAAAAAGCTGAAGCCGTAGGCTGCGCCGACACCGAGGGCGATCAGCGTGAACATGTTCATGCTGCGATGCAGGAGCGACTGCCAGGCCCGTGCGAAGAAGGGTTCCCCGGCGGCGAAAACGACGGGCGTGGTGAAGATGAGCTGCATCCAGCGGGAGGTCTCGCTGGCGAACCAGGCGGAGTGGTTGAAGTCAGGGATGATGAGGTGCGCCATGGCCGTGACAAAGACCGGCAGGGTCAGGACCGCGCCTAACAAAAAGCGCCGCGTCATGTCACGCAGTTCTGCATCGTCTTCTCCCGTCTCCGCCGGGCCGAAAGCCGGGTTCCGCTCCAAGGCCATGCCGCATTTCGGGCAGGCCCCCGGTTTGTCGGACTCCACTCCGGCACACATCGGGCAGAAGTATTTGGCGGAGGCCGACGGCGTCACCTCAGCACCCTGCGCCGCGTGATCATGCCCGCAGCAGCTCGGTTTGACCGGCTTGGGCGGAGCCTGGCAGCAGGAAGATTCAGCCTTCGGTTCGTGGGAATGGGGGTGAGTGCTCATGGGAATGGTGATGGTTCGAAGAGCAGCCGGATCGCCCCCTTCATCCTGTGCCCACGCACGAGGTGAAAATATGTTACATGAGGATTGACAGCATGTCTGTGCGTATCTTGAAATGAAGGACGCCACTCATGTCCACCGATCTTCTTTTACAGCCTATCTGCGGCTGCTGGGATTGTGATTGTCCGTGATGGTGCTTGCCCATGTTATTACCAGAGCAGCGGAACGCCGTAGGACTGAAAGTGCAGGTCACAGGTGATAATGGTCAGCTTTTCAGCCCGTGCCTGGGCGATGATAAGCCGGTCAAAGGGATCACCATGATAACGCGGCAGCGAAATCAATGCGCGATAGTGCTCCAAAGCGGATGGCAGGAGATCGAAGCCATTTGCCTTGAGCAGGTCAGGAAAGATCACTTCGTAATCGACCGCCATCTGTAGCTTGCCGAGCGAGAGCTTGATTGCCATCTCCCAGGCTGTTGCGTGACTGACAAAGCGCTCGTTTGTTTCATCCTCCATAGCTGCGCGTGCGGCGACACTGAGCGCGGGGTTGCCTTCGCAAAACCAGAGGAGCGCATGAGTGTCAATGAGCAGCCTCATGCCACGTAATCTTTGAAGTCATCCAGAGGCTCATCGAAATCCGCCGCCATCGAGATCTTTCCCTGCAAACAGCCGAAGCCTTTCAACGAAGACTTTTCCACCGGGTTTTTCGCGGCGGGTGTGACGGGCTCCAGCTCCGCTCTCACGCGGATCGGCAGTTTGCGCCATGCGGCAGGCAGCGGCAAATGCAGTGTGCCGTCGCTGTCAGGCTCAAGGATCGCAGTGATCGTGCTCATGGCCAAAGGGTAGCTGCATTTAGCAGATGGTAAAGCCCGGGCTGCAATGCACGGCTGCCCAGCCTACTTCTGCCAGAACCAGCGGAACTTGCCCTTGGTCTCAGGCACTTGCGCAGGGAGAATCTCCTCGCTTTTCGGCTTCACCTTGGCCTTGGCATAAACCGGACGCGGCACAGGGGGTGGGCCTTCGATGATGACGGTCATGCCTTTGGTGATCTGTTTGGTTAGGCGCACGACATCCCAGTTCGCCGTTCTCATGCAGCCGTGGCTGGCGCTGCGGCCAATGGTCTGCGGCTGATTGGTGCCGTGAATGCCGATGCCCGGCTTGCTGAGGCCGATCCACATGACGCCGACGGGGTTGTTCGGCCCGAGGGGCAGATTGTAATAAGAACTGCTGCGCACGCCGTATTCGAGCACGCTTTTATCCCAACGAAAGGTGGGCATCTGGGCGATGCCGACGATGCGCCAGGTGCCGGGCGGCGTGGCAAGGTGTCCGCTACCGGGAGTGATGGGTAGGCTGGCGATGAGTTTTTCCCCCTCGTAAAGGCCGAGCAGCTTTTCCTTGGTATCGATTTTGATGACCCGCGTCAGATACTCCGGGATCTCGGGCAGGCTGCCGATCTGGGTCAGCTCCTCGATGAGAAAGGGCTGCACCGCAGGCACCTTGACCACATCGCCTGGTTTCAGCGCGCTCATCTTCAGAGGCTGATTGATGAACTCCAGCATCTCCGGCGCGCAGTGGAAGCGCTCCGTTAAAAACTCCAGCAATGAGGCATAAGGCAGATACTTCTTTTTACTCTGGGCCGAGGGTTGACCGGGCAGACTGCCGACGAAGGCGAGGTCCTCTGGGCGGATTGTATAAGTGGTGTAATTTTCCGGCACGCTGGAGAGATCCAGAGTATGCGTTTCGATCTCGGTCTGTTGCAGGCCTTGAGAGAGTTGATAACGCTTCAGCGCCTTGCTCGTGAATTCCCCCGGTCGTCCATCCACTTTGCCTGGACCAAAGAGCTGCGTATCCAGGAAGATCTGAAGTTTCAGGATGGATTCAATCGGTTCCGGTGCCTTGGGCAAGACAGGTTCGGTCACGGCTACCTCCTGAGCCATGGCTAAAGAGGTCAGGGCGATGAGCAAAAGGCTGCCATGGGTGAGAAGGAGATGTTTCATGGGGGAGGTGAAAGACAACCGGTGTTGAGCTAACACGTTTTAGGTTGGTTTCAACTTCATGAACAGGACATGAGCCTTCCAAAAGTCTTGAAAATGCACCTCAGGAACCCTGAGGTGCATAGGCATTTCGTGGATTAAGGCTTCTTCGGAGCGGCGTCCTTCACCATTTGGGTGTATTTGGCTGGGTCTTTTTTGAAGTCCTTCAGGCAGGCCTTGCAGCATAGATACACGTCGGTGCCTTCGTGGGTGACTTTGACGGGTTTGCCCATTTCACCGCCGAAGGGTTCGTCCGAGACGACACACTTTTTCAGAGGGTAATCGGCGGGCAGGCCCTCAGGGGTTTTATCGGCGGCGGTGGCCAGGCTGATACTGAAGGCAAAGGCGGTCAGAAGGGTGAGGAATGAGGTGGATTTCATGTTCGTGGTGGGTTCGTGGTTTGTTTCTTTGTTGGTTAGGTTACTGCGAAAGCTTGGCGAGATACTTGCCCGGATTGGCGTCGAACTTTTTCACGCAGGGTTCACAGCAAAATTTGACCTCCTGTCCCTGATGAACCTTGGTCACCGGGGTGCCCATGCTACCCAGCTTGTTGTCGCTGACGATGCAGGTGCTCAGAGGATAGGGTTTGGCACCTCCGCCGGACGTGGCGCAGGAGGCGAGGGTGAGGCCCAGAAGGGCGGCGGTGAAGAGGGGGGCGAGTTTCGTTTTCATGATGGGGGTGTGTTGTGTTTGTGGTTTGAGTGAAGGCAAGGGGGCCTTCAAAAGCGGATGAGCACACCCGCACCGAGTCCGAATTCGGAGTGGTATTGGGTGATGAGGGAGGCGTGGCGGGTGAGGGTGTAGTCGGCTCCGGCGGTCCATTCCCAGCGGGTGCCAGTATCGTATTCCACACGGCCAAAGACGCCGAGACGCGAGGTGAGCTGGAAGCGCTTGGCCAGGGTGATGCGGGCATCGCCCTCGCTGTCCAGGCTGACGCTGCTCCACACCATGAGCGGCAGACGGTAGTTGAAGCCCATGACGGCGCGGTCGTTAGCATCTGGATCGTTGGTCAGGCGCGCTCCGGCGAAGGCCTGGAAGTTGGGGTTGAAGTAACGCTGATAGAGGGCGTCCACTTCGTATTGGGTTTTGTCCACGCCCTGCCAGCCGACCTCCCAGCCTAACAAAAGATCGTTCTTCGGATTCATCCAGGTGAGCAGGCCCTCGCTCATGTGGCTCTGGATGGAGGCGGAGCCCCACACGTAGGCCATGTCGTGGCTGTGCTCGCCCAGCCCGGCGGCGTGGTGCAGGCTGTGGTCTTCGGGTTTGACGGAGGCCGGGACTGAATGGCGGGCAGGAGTGTCCACCGCACTGTCCTCATACCGGAAGACACGGGCCATACCGGACATCATGTGATAAAGGATGTGGCAGTGTAACATCCAGTCCTTGTCCTCGTTGGCTTCGAATTCGACGGTACGGCTGGTCATCGGCGGCACGTCCACGGTGTGCTTCAGAGGTGAGCGCGCGCCCTGGCCCATGAGCAGGCGGAAGAAGTGCCCGTGCAGGTGGATGGGGTGGTGCATCATCGTGTCATTGATGAGTTCCAGCTCGATCACCTCGCCCTTTTTGATCATGATGTAGGGCTCCTGCGCGATGGTCTTTCCATTGAAGGACCAGATGTAGCGGTTCATGTCCCCCGTGAGGTGCAGGGTGATTTTTCGACGCGGCAGATTCGCCGGGAGGGTCGTGTTCTCCGTGGATTTCAGGAAGCGATACGGCGAGCCCGGGCGTGGTAGATTCAGGGAGGCACGTGGGTCGTCTTCCTTTTCCTCCAGGGCCAAGTTCAGCATCTCATCCATCTGATACAGATTGGGTCGGGGCGGGTCGGTGGCGGCGGTGAGTGCGCCATTTCCAAAGTAGGATGAAACATGGCCGCTGCCGTCCTGGGTGGTGGCGCGCAGTTCATACATCCCGTTAGGCGGGATGGTGATGATCACGTCATAGGTCTCCGCAATGGCCATGAACAGGCGGTTCACCTGCACCGGCTGCACGGGCGGTCCGTCGGCAGCGACGATCGTCAAAGGACCGGCGGAGGAGTGGAGGTAAAAGTAGGTCGCGGCGGCGGCATTGATGAGGCGCAGCCGCACCCGTTCACCCGGCTTTCCGGCGATCTGCGTGCTGCGCTGACCATTGACAAGGAAGGCGTGATAACCCACGTCCGAGACATCCATGGGCGGCATCCGCTCCCACTCGCGTTTGAAGTAATCCTTCAACATGCCCTTTTGCGCCGCGCCCCAGATGGACTGGGAGTTCCGCCGCATGAGTCCGAAGTAATCACTGCCGCGCATGAGCATGCGCTGCGCCTCTTGGGGGTCGAGGTCCGTCCAGTCGGAGAACAGCAGCACCTGCTCACGATCCGCCTGCACCGGCTCACCACCGCGCGGGGCCACCACGATGCTGCCATAGACGCCGCTCTGCTCCTGCAGGTGCGTGTGGGAGTGATACCAGTAGGTGCCGGAATGGCGCATCTGAAACTCAAAGGTGTGGGTCTTCCCGGGCAGGATCGGCGGGGTGGTCACATGCGGCACGCCATCCATTTCGTTAGGCAGGAGAAGCCCGTGCCAGTGGGTGGAGGTGTCCTCGTTTTTCAGACGGTTGTGCACGCGAATCCTCGCAAAGTCGCCTTCGCGGAACTTCAGCGTGGGGCCGGGGATGCCGCCATTGATGGTGAGACCGCGCACGGGTTTGCCTGCGGGGCTGACAGTTTGTTCGGTGATGTAGAGGTCGTATTCGACCACCCGGTCACCTGGACGGGGTTTGGCCTTGCAGGCGTCGCAGGCCAAGGCGGCAGCGGGCAGCCACAGGGCCGCGAGGCAGAGATAGCGTTTCATAAACTGAACTGGAGTCCGTTGAAGGTTCGTGGGTTGAACCAGACCCGGCGCGGGTGTCCCGAAAAGGATCACGATGCGCGGGCACAATGCGTCTGTCAGAGACGCGGACTCAGGTCAGAAAGGAGCAGAACAGCACCGGCAGCCGGACATGCGGCTGGGTTGACACCCGCTGCTCATGCTGGATGGCCGAAGGCGGGGGTGATGCAGGGGTGGGATTTTTGAAAAGGAACAGCTCCTCGCACAAGGCCACCCAATGAGGCTGGGCGAGCAGATCGCGACCACTGGCAGGCGGCGTGCTGGCCGGGGCAGGGGAGGTGTTGTCCACCGGGGCCTCCACGCAGCCGCAGTCATCCAGACCGGCCTTTTGCATCCAGGCGCAGCAGCTCATCTCGCAGCCAGGTGTCGCACTGCCATGCGCCATCAGGGCGACAGGCATGGCCTGCACCAGGAGTGCGATGATCAGTGTGATGACCCGGACGGCGTGCATGGTCTTGCCCTTACTTACGCACAAGCGCAGGGAAAGTTACGCAGATTAAAAAAGCGGCGCTGCTTTGCGCAATCCAGGCGCAAAGGGGCCTCCTGAAGGGAGGAGAGAGATTAGCCCCGGGTGAAACGAGCGAAGCGAGTGCAACCCGGGGAATACGACACGCGACCACCGAATGGCGATGCGCTCTGGAGGAGCGCGAGAAGCGCACGGTAGCAGCTAAGAGCGTGACACGGCAGCGGACCTTTCTCGCGCCCCTCCGGGGCGCATTGATGGTTAGGCCACGTATCTCTCGCGTTCCGGGGGTTCCGTTCGTCCCTCACTCCACCGCCCGGCTAATTTCTCTCCTCCCTCCAGGAGGTCCGAGGCGGGTGTTCGGCCCTGGTTACGCGGCCCCGTCTCCAGGCCCTATCACAATAAACTGACTTGTTTTGAACGATGTTGGCATACGCAGGAACGGGAGCCCCGTCAGGTGACGAAGCTCCCGTTTAGAAGATAACGATGCGCTCTGTCTTAGCTTAGCTGCCTTTATGCACGTTGTGGCAGGCCTTGCAGTTGCCAGCTTCCTGGAGGGTTTTGGTCGCACCGGGCTTGCCATCGACCACGCCCTGCGCGGCTTCGATCAGCTTGCCGGTCTTTTCCTTCCAGCTTGCGGAGTCGCCTTCTGGTGGGCTGTCGGAGGGGAGGGTCTTGAAGTATTCCAGCAGCTTCTGCGCATCCGCAGGCGTGCCTTTGCCGGTGGCGACTTTGGAGTGCAGGCTATTGGCACCTTTCATGGCTTCTTTCATGACGGTGCTGATATCACCTGCCTGAGCGGCGGTGACGGACAGACCTGTGATGGCCAGGAGGGCGAGGATGAAGTGGGTGGGTTTCATCGTTTTTTTGTGTCGTGAGTTAGGGTGTTATTTGCCGCGTTGAGATGAATTCGGCGCTGCGTTTTCTCAGAACCGTGCCGGATTGTCACTCTCGGAATCCATGCGGCGGAAAAAAATCACCGGGATCTGGCGCGGGGCTATCGGATGAAATAGCTGAGGTTCTCCAGTTCCACGGCCAGGTCCACGCTATTGACCACGACGTGCTCCGGCACATCCAGCACGGAGGGGGAGAAATTCAGCACGGCCTGGATACCGGCCTCGACCATCTGATTGGTCACACTCTGGGCTGCACTGGCAGGCACGGCCAGGATGGCCATCTTGACCTGATTGCTGCGGATAAACTCGCCCATTTCCGTAATGGCGAGGATGGGGATGGAAAGATTGGCCTGCTGCTTGGGCGAGACGTCAAAGGCGGCCACCACTTCGAAACCCTCTTTGCGGAAGCCGCCGTAGCGCAGGAGCGCCGAACCCAGGTTCCCCACGCCGACCAGGATGACCGGTTGCAGGCGGTTATGCCCCAACACCTCCGAAATGGTGGCGCTGAGGATATCCACACTGTAGCCCAGCCCACGTGTGCCGAATTGACCAAAGTAAGCTAGGTCTTTGCGCAGTTGCGTGGGTTTGACACCCGCAGCCTTGGCCAAAGCCTCAGAAGAAACTGTATCCACATCGTTTTCGCGCAGCTTCCCTAGGCAGCGCTGATAGATGGAGAGGCGATAAATAGATTTGCGGGGGATGTCTATTCTAGGCACTCGTGAAATTTCACGACTTCCCGGCATTTGTCAATCAGTGTGCTCGGACGGCCCAGCGCAGCTTGGCGGGGGAGGAACGCGGGTTTTGGCGCTGTTCCTCTGGGGATGCGCGCCGGACTTCCCGGGCCACTTCGGAGTAGAGACCCAGATCACGCCCCTCCTGAAAGGCCTTTTTCACACGCCTGTCCTCACCCGAGTGAAAGGTGAGAATCGCCACGCGGCCCCCCGGTTTCAGGGCATTGGGCAGCGCACGCAGGAGGCCGTCCAGCACGGTGAACTCTTCATTGACGTGGATACGGATGGCCTGGAAAACCCGGCGCACGGTGGCATCGGCATCCTCGGCTGAAACACTGCGTGGCAGGGCCTGGCGGATGCTCTCGGCCAGGGCCTTGGTCCGCGTGATGGCGTTTCGGCGGGTCGTGTCATGCAGATGCTGGGCGATGAGGGCCGCGCGGGGCTCATCGGCGTTTTCTTCCAAAAGGCGGGTCAGCTTTTCCACACTCAGCTCCGCCAGCCATTCCGAGGCCGGTTTGCCACGCTGAGGGTTCAGCCGCATGTCCAGGGGGCCGTCGTGCTTGAAGGTGAAGCCTCGCGCGGGGTTGTCGATCTGCATGGAGGACAGACCCAGATCGGCAAAGATGAGGTCCGCGCCCTCAATCCAGTTTTGATCCGAAAGGGCCTTCATCAGGCCCGCGAAGTTGCAACGCAGCGCGGTGAAACTGTCCGCCTCCATGCCGTCGGCGCGGAGGCGGGTCAGGGTGCGCTCCAGCTCAATGGGGTCGGCATCCAGGGACAGGAGGTGGCCGCCGGGCTGGATCTTTTCCCACAAGGCCCGGCTGTGCCCGCCATAACCCAGCGTGCAGTCCACGGCCAGGTTTCCCGGCTGCGGCTTCAGGCAATCCAGCACCTCCCCCACCATGATGGGCACGTGCTGGCCTGCGGGTGTCTTCCCGGAGGCCAGGACCTTTGCCACGGCATCTGGGTATTGGTCGGCATTCAGCTCCTTATATTTGTCCTCAAACCGGCGCGGGTTTTTGCCGCTGTAGCGCGGGCGGCGCTTGTGGATCACCGGCGGCGCTATCGGGGGATCGGCCTCAGAGCTCATTGTATTTGAGGTTGTTGCCGCGTGCCTTGTCCGCCGGGTAGCGCGTCTCATTGCGTTCCAGCTTCGCCTGCATGGCCTGGGCCAGCGGGATGTTCAGATTGTGCGCCAGCTCAAAAAGCAGGATGCCCACATCGGCGATTTCATCTGTGATTTCCGCACGCTTTTCCACGACCACCTGGTCGAGCTGCGCGGGTGTCTTCCAGACAAAGTGCTGCATCAGTTCCCCGGCCTCCGCCGCGATGGCCACGGCCATGTCTTTGGGATTGTGAAATTGGCCCCAGTCGCGGGCATCGCGAAAGGCACAGATGCGCTCAGTCAGGTTCTCAATGGTCATCCCGTATGAAACACCGCATCCGGGGCCGCGTCCATGCAGAAGCATCGCCAAACACGGGTGCAGGCGTTATCTGTGCGCTTATGCTTCATCGCCTTCGTTTCCTTGCCCTCCTACTGACCGGCTGCGGCCCTACTGCCCAACCGGTGGTTGACAGCCTGCAGACATGGTCCTTGCTAGAGTCACCGAATGCCGCGCAATGGCAGCAGGCGGGCATCCCTGAAGAGGGAAAAATCCAGGTCGAAAATAGCGAGCTGACCCTGACCGCAGGACTCCCCATGACCGGGGCGAAATGGATCGGATGGAACGCTGACCTGCCCGGCACCAACTACGCCGTGACATTTGAAGCCATGCGTGTGGAGGGTGACGACATCTTTGGCATGGTCACCTTTCCCGTCGGCAGTCACGACTCCCACGCCACCTTTGTGATCGGCGGCTGGGGCGGCACCGTCACGGGCATCTCCAGCATCAACTTCAAAGACGCCAACGAGAACCAGACGCGCGGGGAGCAGCGCTTTGAAAACAACCGCTGGTATCGCGTGCGGATCGAGGTCCGCCCCGATGATATCCGTGCCTGGGTGGATGACCGCATCGTCGTGAATGCCACCATCAAGGGCAAACAAATCACCCTGCGCCCCGGCTTTATCGACCACTGCCTGCCCTTCGGCTTCGCCACCTGGAACACGGCGGCCAAAGTGCGGCGTGTGGTGGTGGAGAGGCTGTTTTGATCAAACGCTCAGCAGCTCCGTCACCGGCACGCTGAACCCGGGCAAAACCTCGCCGCCATCCAGGACATCATTCATGACGGCCCGATAGACGAGATGGTCCTTGGGCGTGGTGAAGGCACGCACCTCGCGCAGCACCGGGTCCACGATCCAGACGGCTCTGGCCCCGCCTTCAAAGTATTCGTAGATCTTCTCAAAGGTGTCCGACCAGGTGTTGGCCTCGGAGATGATTTCCACCAGCAGTTCAGGCATCACATGCAGGAAACCTTTGGTCGGCAGTTCCGGCAGCCGCTCATGGGAAATGAAGGCCACATCCGCCGCGCGGGCACGGATGGGATTCTGCGCCGTGTAGATGCCGACCTCGCCATCCAGAACGCGTCCCTTCAGTCCCAGAGACTCTATTCCATTGGCGAACAGGCGGCTGATTCTGGCGGTAATGGCTGAATGCAAAACATTGTTCATAGGCAGTTCATGAATCACTCCATCAATCAGTTCACAGGGGCCGAGGGTGGCGGCGATGCGCTCAAACTCCTCTGCATTGAGAAGATGATCCTGAGCCTCGGACAAGAGCTGCTGAGCCTGCGGCGGGCGGGCGGGAGCCTCTAAAAGAGCGGGTGCCATGTCTGAATATAAGTCTCCGGCTCGGCCTGTGCAAGCCTCGCTGTTTAGCGCTGCGCGGCTGCGAGACCTTTATTGTTGAATCAATGACCGGCTTGGGTGGACAACATCCAAACGCCAGCCAAGGCCACGAAGCCACCGACCATCAGCAGAAAATAGGTCGGGGAGGTGAAGCCTTTTTCCAGAACCGAGAGTGCTTTGTGCGGGTGGTGAAAGACGGTGACTTCGCCACCCACCGGGTAACGGGCGATGAGCCTTTCTGCCGTCTCTTTGTTCATGTAGCTACCCAATCCGAACCGAAGTCGGGTGCCCGTATGGACAACGCCCTGCACGGAATACTGATATTTCACGTGATAGGTGTATCCGTAATTGTCCGGCTCATTGTAGTCACGAAAGCCTGATTCCAAGATCTGCCCAGTCGTGCTTGGCCAGTTGTGAGTCGCCATTCCACGCAGTATGAAGATAAGCCCCCAGAGCAAGACGCCCACCCCAGCGGCGATGATGGATGAACCCACAAGCAACTCATTCATGATGCAAATTTCCTTGTTCGCGAAGACCTGCACGGGCTGATCTGTGATGTCGAGAACTTCCCGTCCGTCTCCTGGCTGAAAGGCGTGATTTTTCTGTCGCTTGCAGGTTGAAAGGCTGCCGTCTGGCTTTGAGTGATAACATGTGCTGAACGCACGGCGGCCATGGTTCTGGAAGCATTTGATTTACGCTGTGAAATCACAGGATTCACCTCATTCGATCTCCTTAATCTTCGTGAGTTTATTAACAGGGAGTGAATCCATGATCTTGGTGAGATCCGGGTTCGAAAACCCAGACAGCATTTTGTAAGTCCCCTCTTCCCAAACTAAAGGAGTGATGTTGTAAAGCGTGTCGGGTGGCGCTAAATCTTGATGGTGTCCTCCACGCCAAGCGACCAATAAAAACTGGGCTGAGATTCCCTCCACTTGGGCCTCAAGCACGTAATCCACCGTTACATTGAAGAGCTCCGGGTTTTGATCCACGACTTCAGAGGCAATGCGTCGATGTTCGGCCTCTGAATAGCCCTCAATGGCTTCTTGAGTCGCAACCGCACAAGCCTCGGTGTAACTATGTTTTTTTGGGTTTTTGATGATCGAAAAACTTTTGAGCATGGACTCTGCCTCGGGATCAAGCGGCGGTGCCGCAGGTCCCACCCATTGGGCCTTTTTGAATTCATGAAGGGTTAGGCTCACCCCACGGACGGATTTATGAAGGGTGGTCACCGTATCTGGATCTTTCGAAAGAGTGTCGTCGGAGGAACCAACTGCCAGGAGTAGAGCTGTTGCTAGTTGGAGTATTTTCATCGTTTCGTTATGTCCAAAATCGCATTGTCAATCTACAGGTCCAAACAACATCAATAGGCCCAAGATGGTTATGAATCCGCCTTGTAGTGCATGGCCATTACCAAGTCCTCATGATAATCCCCCAACGATGAGGGTCACTCCAGCGGCTGTTAGAAGCGAAATGAACAGAAATGCGTTCATGGGAAAGGAACACTCAATCAGGCGCTATTGCTCACAGCTAAAGCAGAGCTATCAAATCATTCCACTTGAGTTTGCAATAAGACGATGGCGGCATTCTTCAGGCTCTGGACAACACTAGTTGAGCTAATGCCATTCATTTGAGGTTCGTGGGTATGAGCGATGATGTAAAAAAGCTCGTTCGTCTTTTTGACCATGGCCAAGCCCAGAGTTTCTCCATCGGGTCCACTCACGCCATCGGCGACAAATACATGCACTTGATCCGTTCCCCATGGACTCACTTGGATACGCCGTAAAATTTGAGGATGGTCGTTTGATGAGCGGGTGAGAGGAATGGTCTGGGGGATCATATCCCAGATGGAATTGAGATCACCTGCATCCGTGACCTTCGTGATCGAAATCGTGAAGTGACGGTCTTCATCTATATTTTTTAAAGCAGCGACCCTGCGGCTTTCGGTCATGATACTCTGAAAGTCACTCTTTTGAGACAAAGCTTCAGAAACTGCTTTCTTGAAATCCTCTTTGAGAACGTGGTATTCACCTGAAGGAAAGGGTGCGTAGCTGTCTCTCTGTGATGAAGTGTGATTGGAGGAATTAAGGAGTGGCTTTTCCGTTTGGACTGAAGGTGATCGTTCTTGCCGTTGGATCGGCTTGCCGTCCACATCACTGACGATCAGGGGCTGGGGCGGATAGCCGTTATCATACCAGTTCAATTCGGGGGTAAAAAACCCCAGATTTTCCTTCCATTTTTTAAAAGCCTCTCGCCGGTCAGGCGTGGGCGCTTCAGGCTTTTTCAATCGAAGGTAGTTAAGCCACAAATACCAAGCCTCTGGAAGGCGACCCCCAGATAACTCGAATGCTTTTTTAATGGCCGTTTCAAAATGTTGAATCTCTTCGGGTGTGAGATCAATTCTGAAATCAGGAGGATGAACAGCGGTGTAGCAGCTGGGGGAAAATTGACCTCGGCTGATACAATCAGCCAAAACATACCAATTGAGGGCTTCTTGCTTATCAAGCTCAATAGCCTTCTGCGCTAATTCAAGCGGAACTCCAAGTTTTTGAAATTCACCCGTTCGAAGGCTCAACAGAGCGGCGTGGCGATAAAGCTTGGAACTTACTGGCCGGATTTGAGAATTGAAGTCAGAGCCTTGATAGGCTTCCATCATATCAAGCCCCTCTCGGATTGCTATGACAGCCTCATGCACGTTGCCTCGCACACCGCCAACCTGGCTTTGATAAATTTCGAGAGATTGCAAAGCCGACTGTTGATAACCTTCGCTGAGCTTAAGAGCTAGTTCGATATCAGCTACCTGAGTCAACGCTAAGTGGCATTGGCTAAAGAATACAACAATGATTGTTCTAAGCGTTTGTAAGCGCATATCATTATGTCTCTGGAGCAAAGCCGTCCCAATGTCCCGCCTTGGGCCTATGCTCATAAGTTCCTGATCCGTCCAAGCCGTCGCAACAACTCCAAATTTTTGCGGTTCCTTTCTCCACTGTGACGCCGACATTGATCCAGAGCTTGAGATAAGTGTGTGGAGGGACTGTTGTCTCATAGGCTTGGGTAATCCGATGGGTTTCCGTAGATTTGGATTCAAACCCTCCAGCAGCTTTCACGGCTTCATATTCGAGACCACCGCTGACGGTCAATCCGACTTCTAGAGTGGTTTCTTTGTCTCGAGAATAAGTGAATTTACCTTCCAAAGAAGAGTTGCTGTTATCCAGCTCACCTCCATACAATCTAGCGGTCTGTTCTCGTTCACTGGAATCTTTTTGGATTTCTACTTTGTCATGCACATTCACGGTAATTCGGTCGCTATCCGTTTCTCCTTGTGAGTCTTCGACCTCAACATTAATCCATTGAGAGCCTTTTTCGACGGCCGTAAATCTCTTGGTCATCGTTGCGGATGAACTGGAACTCGTGGTTGAACCCGAGGAGGCAGAGCCTAACCAAGTATAAGTGTATGGGCTTTTCCCATTCCGGACACTTGCTGTGAACTCGCAACCGGTGATGCATCTAGGGGGGAACCAATTGACGAGTGCGACATCCTTGGGTCCATAGAGTTTTACGGATAGCGGATGCCCGTCTGGATCGGCCTGAGCAAGACAGGTAAAACTCAAACAAACAAGAATTAATAGGTGCCTCATATGAATGAAGATCTTATGTCATTAAGGTTGGCTGGACTTGAAAAAGTTCTCACTAAATTTGCTGGTGAATTTAGGATCTAGTTTGGTGGTATCCCCTCCTGCGATGATCCACTCCGCCTTGGCAGCCATTTCCCAGTCTTCTAACATCCCTTTACTGTTCCAGGGCGAGAGACGCACTTTCTCTGCGTGGATTTTGGCTTGTTCAGTATCTCCGGCATTCCAATATTCCAAAGCCCACCAGTAATGGGCCTTACGGCTCCAGGCATGGCTGCTATCGAGATCAAGGCCTTGCGATAGGAGTGCCAGACCACTGGTTTTAGCAGATGGAGCACCCATTCTCATGAGCCAGTCGCCATAGGTGATGAGAAGGATGAGTTTCCCTAACTTAGGTGTGCCTGGATCGTTAGACAGATGAGCATGCAAAGCATCCGCCTGCTGGATTCGATTTGTTTCGAGATAGGAGAATAAAACGAGGCTGACCCATTCCCAGAAATCAGCGCTTTCAGACCATAGCCATTGGCGTTTTTCTTCACCCAAGGCGTCCCAGATTCGGAGGGTGTTTTCTGGATGATTGAAATCGTAGGTTGTGCGACGGGCCAGTTTCAGAAGAATGGTGATCGCTTCTGTTGGATGCTGAGCCTGATTAACAAATACTAAGGCTAGTTTTTCAGCTTTTTCGAAGAAAGCGTTAGAGGCTGTATCGGCCTCGCTGCCTGGGACGTGGCAGAGCTGTCGGGCGATGTCCAGCAGTGTGCTCCAATCGTCGATGGCAGGTAGGAGTGCATTGATCTCACCGAGTCCTGTGGCCAAAGCTTCGTTGTCTCCTGCTTTGACAAGATGACGCACCCAGCGAAGACGGGCTTGGGCACGAAGGTTGATTGGCAAGGTTTCAAGCCGGGCGAATTGATCGTAAAAGTAAGCGGCGCGTGCAGGTTGCTCGGTATCGGTGCTTGCGACGGCCAGTGCCCAGGTGGCTTTTCCCCAGATAGGGGTGCCGGGTGTCATGCCTTGGCGTTGATTTTCCAGCCAAGGGATGGCGATGTCGTGCCGCTTGGCCATCATGGTGGAGAGGGCGATGCTGTGAGCGACTTCTTGAGCAAAGCTGAGGCCATGAGTGTGGGTGGCGCTTGTGACGATGGCGTCCAGATCAGGCTTCAGCCCGGCCCACCAACTGGAACGAACAAGTTCTTTCGCGGCAGACAGCCATTCTCCCGGGGAGATGCCTGGTTGTGCGAGCACGGCTTTGGCTGCGGTGAGGCTGGTGCCGGGATCGGAGGCGTTTTGTTTGCATTCGCGCAGGATGATTTTTTTGATTTCCGCCGCTTCAATCGGAAACCGCCGTTCGTTCTGTGGCATCCACGTTTGGGCGAGCTGACGCCATTGATTGGCGGCGCCTGCGGCGCGTAGTTCTTGAATTAAGAGGAGGGTGGCGCGGGCACGGATGCTGGGTTGGGCGGTGCGGACGAGGGCCAGGATCTCTTGACTGACGGTGGGATCGCCCAGTTGGCGTTTGATCTGCACCAGGAGACGCAGGGTATGCAGTGTTTTGGCCTGGAGGCGGCCCATCATGAGGGCTTGCATGGCCCATTCCAGGGCGGTGTCGGGATTGCCCTCACGCAGGGATATTTCGGCGAGGGATTCACGGGCGCGGGTGGCACCTTTGGGGCAGGCCTGGATGGCGGCCTGGAGGAATTCTTTGGCGGCGTCGATTTCTCCCTCACGTAGGAAGAGGCGGCCCAGCTCTGCCGCCACGACGGAGAGGCGCTGAGGCCGTGGGCTAACCTGAATCCGGGTGCCTTTTTTGAGCAGGGTTTTGACGCGGCGTGTGCCTGTCTGAAAATCGGCCCATTTGAGCTGGGCCTCTGCGTAAGTCTGACGAGCCGTTTCCCAGGCGTCTTCGATCCGGGCGGCTTTTAAAAGGGCACGCACCTGACCGATGCGTGGTCGCAGCCAGAGCAGGGGATCATGGGCGGTGAGTTGGGCTGCGCCGGCTTGGATTTCCGCCGCTTCATCAAAAGCTCCGCGCTTGTATTCGCTGTCTGCGGCGAGGGCCAGGACTTTGCCCTGCATTTCAGGGGATAGCCGACCCTGTGTCAGGAGGTCCTCAATGGAAGCCAGACCTTGAGCGGCTGATCCTGCCTGCACGGTATCCCGAATTTCGCGTAGGTGACGACTTTGAGGGGTTCGGTCAGTCTGGGTGCGTGCACCACGCTGTTTGCGGAAGCGGTTCTTCGGATCACGTTTCATTTTCATAGGGGCACGGGAGAGGGAAGAGGTTCCCGGCGGGGCAGAGTGCGATGACTCTGACCCGCCGGGGCATTTGTTCATGCTGATCGCGGCTGGTGTCTGACTACCACGTGAACGTAAGTTTATATCTAACTACCCTAATTTGAGGAGAATGCCGAGTCGGCAGTGGTGGGATCACCCCACTGAATCGGGGCCAATATTCATGCTGGTCGCGGCTGGTGTCTGATCACCCCGTGAATGTATTTGTGCGGTTTTGAGCGCCTTTAGGGCTCGGCTATTGTCCGGCGGTGTCAGCGCTGGAATGGGCCGAGCTAGTCCAATCTGCTCTGGTGCTACAGCGGGCTGTAAAGGCAGGGCAGGTGGCAGTGGCAGATTTTCATCGTCAGCCAGGTAAAGCTCAAAAGGCTGTCCCCGGCGGGCGGTGATTTGCACGGCCTCCTCAGCCGTGGCAAAGCGGGCGCGTTTACAAAAAGCCAGAAAACTGCGACCGCAGGTGTCTGGTGACACGGGGCGGATGCGGATGATTCCTTGCAAAGTGAACCAGCCCCCAACGGCGGTAGTGAGACCGATCGTGGTGCCCGTGACAGTGCGTAAGAAAGTCTGGCGTTTCATAAGACAATGACTGTGTAAACGATTAAAATCGTAAGTCAAAATAGATTTAGTTAATTTTAAATCGACTAAAAGACATGATTTAAATACATGCATAATGTGCAATTTAAGCGCGTTTAAATTTAAATTGATTCTGTGAAAATGAGAAAATTTTTCTTCAACACGCCCTATTTGATTTTTCTGATCGGCTGTTTTTTCTTGGGGCTGATACACCGAGGTCAGGGGGACACAGTAGCGGTTATGCTGGCCCTGGAGGCAGACATGAAAAGTCTATCTGAGAGGGCCGTGGTTATTGGCGAGCCGACGGCCTTGGGTAGTCGAAGGATTCACCGGCTACAGATCGGTCCCCATCGTGTTTATGCGGTCATCATGGGCTCGGGCTGTGTGGAGACGGCGGTCTCTGCGGAGGCTCTGTTAACGCGGTTCCGCTGTGATGTGGCCTTCTCTTTGGGGCCTGCGGGAGGGCTGGCGGAGCCTGCTGCCCCAGGGAGATGGTTTTATGTTGGCGAATGTGTGGTGCGGGGGAAAAGCGCAGGGCCCGGAAGTCGCGGGCAACCTTTGGTTATACCTGATGTGCCGAATGAGTGGAAGGTAGGCGCTCCTTTGGAGAAGACGCCCAAGGTCGTGCTCACTGCGGGGGAGGTGTTTGTGAACCAAAGAACTCAACGGGATAGTTTGGCTGCCAGCACAGGGGCTTTATTGGTGGATATGAATACTCACGGGCTGCATGCGGCATGTGCCAATCATCGCCTCCCTTTGCATGTCTGGAGGGTGGTCAGTGACATGGCGGACGAAGAGGCGGGTCAGCGCTTTCGCGAGTTTGTGCAGGCTTATGATGGGGCTGGTGGACGGGCTTTGGCCGCATTGATCCGCGAGCTTCCAGCCAATCCAAATGCGGCAGGTAGTTATTCGGCAATCCAAAAGCTGATCAAGCCCCAAGAAGGTGGTGAAAGTGGACCGGACTGAACCGGGTGCATGAGCTTCCTTGTTCCCTGCTTGCAAGCGCCGCCGCCTGCTGGCAAGATACGTCTCCACCCATCATGGCCAAGAAAGCAGCATCCAAGAAACCCGCCCCCTCCCTTCATCGCAAACACAGCGCCATCGTCGTGGATGGTGTCGAGCGCGCCCCGAGCCGCGCCATGCTGCATGCGGTGGGTTTCAAGCGTGAAGACTTCCAGAAATCCCAGATCGGCATCGCCAGCACCTGGAGCATGGTCACGCCCTGTAACATGCACATCGACCGCTTGGCCCGCGAGACGGCCAAGGGCGTGGACGCTGCCGGTGGCAAAAGTTTGATCTTCAACACCATCACCATCTCCGATGGCATCTCGATGGGCACTGAGGGCATGAAATACTCGTTGGTTAGCCGCGAGGTCATCGCGGACTCGATTGAAACCGTGGTCGGATGCGAAGGCATGGACGGCTTCGTGGCCATCGGCGGTTGCGACAAAAACATGCCCGGCTGCGTGATGGCCATGGCACGTCTGAACCGCCCCAGCGTCTTCGTTTATGGCGGCACCATCCTTCCCGGCTGTGTCGGTCATGAGAAGAAGGATGCGGACATTGTGACCGTCTTTGAGGCCGTGGGCAAACACGCCAACTGCCAGATCACGGACGCGGATTTGATCGACATCGAAGAGCACAGCATCCCCGGTGAAGGCTCCTGCGGCGGCATGTATACGGCCAACACCATGGCTAGCGCCATCGAGGCCCTGGGCATGTCTTTGCCCAACTCCGGTGCTCAATCCGCCGTCGGTGATGACAAGTTGATCGACTGCTTCGATGCGGGTGCTGCCGTGATGAACATGATCAAGCTGGGCATCACCCCGCGTGACATCATGACGAAGGAGGCCTTTGAAAACGCCATCACGCTGATCATCACCCTGGGCGGTTCCACCAATGCCGTGCTGCACCTCATCGCCATGGCGCACAGCGCGGGTGTGAAGCTGACGATCGAAGACTTCGTCCGCATCGGCAAGAAGACCCCGGTGCTGGCCGACCTGAAACCGAGCGGCAAGTATTTCATGAACGATCTGGTCAAGATCGGCGGCACCGTGCCGCTGATGCGCATCCTGGTGGAAGAAGGCCTGATGCATGGCGACTGCCTGACCGTCACGGGTCGCACCATGAAGGAAAACGTGCGCAAGTCGAAGATCGTCTATCCTAAGGGCCAGCAGATCGTCCGCCCGCTCAGTGATCCGATCAAAAAGGACAGCCACCTCGTCATCTTCAAAGGCAACCTTTGCCCTGAAGGTGCTGTCGGCAAGATCAGCGGCAAGGAAGGTCTCAGCTTCACCGGCAAGGCCATCGTCTTTGAATCCGAAGAGAAGGCGCTGGAAGCGATCCTGAACGACAAGGTCAAAAAAGGCCACGTCATCGTCATCCGCATGGAAGGGCCGAAAGGCGGTCCAGGGATGCGCGAGATGCTGAGCCCCACCTCCGCCATCATGGGCAAGGGCCTGGGCAAGGATGTCGCCCTCATCACGGATGGACGTTTCAGTGGTGGCAGCCACGGTTTCGTGGTCGGTCACGTCACACCGGAAGCCTTCGTCGGCGGCCCCATCGCCGTCATCAAGAATGGCGACAAGATCACCATTGATGCTGAAAAGCGCGCGATCACCCTGGGCATCCCCGCCAAGGAACTGACCACCCGTCTCAAGGCCTGGAAGCAGCCAAAACCCCGCTACACTCGCGGCGTCCTCGCCAAGTATGCCGCCCTGACCAGCAACGCCAGCGAAGGCGCGGTGACGGACAAGCAGTTTTAGTCGGGGTGCGGGGGGGCAAATTCGCAATATTCTCACGCGATTGCAGCGGCTCGTAGGCCGGATGTTTTTGGCGCAAATCCTCCCCGCTGCCGGTCGGACCTGCTTCGCCAAACTATCCGGCGGCTGGGGGGCGTTCGCTCCAGAGACCGCCGCGTCCCAAGAAGCCGGATAGTTCGGCGATGAGGACGCCTGATGCAGTCACCCTTCACCCGCCGAACACATCCGGCCTACGTGCCGCTCAAACACACTGCGAACATTGAGAATTTGGCGAATTTGCCTCTCTCACAATCGCATGTCCATGGCTTCACCTTCGGCTCGTCCCCAAAGGCATCTTGAAGTGCAGTTCAAAGTAAGGCCCGAGGCTGGCGGCGAGGGCCTGGGCAAAGCGGCGCTTGTTTTTCGCGGTGTCGCGGACGCCTAACCAGGGGCATTCGATCTGAATGGCGCTGATCGTGCCGCCGTCGCGGGAGCCATGGGCGGTGATGTTGTAGGAGCCGCTGAAGTAAACGGCGGTTCCGGGGGAGGGTTTGTCGGGGCTGGGGATGGATTTGAAATCGCGGGCCTGGAGCATGGCCCCCAGGCTTTGTGGGCCGCGAATGAGTTCGGCCAGGGTTTGTGGGGAGCGTTTGACCAGCTCACGAATGCTGCACCTTTGCCAGTAGCCGGGGTCGGTGTTGAGGATTTCATCCGTGACGTTGAGCTTGAGGCCGGAGATGAGGTAACCCAGCTCGACGCGCGGGTCCTCATGCCGATGGCCGTGGATGTCCAGGGTCAGGCCTGCACCGTATTGGCGGGTGATTTGGGTTTCCATGGCCTCGGCGGCTCCATGAAAGCGCTGCCAGGTGGCGATGGCGACGGGATCGCCCTGGGCGGCTTCGGCGAGGTCGCGGTTGCAGTCCACCTTGGACCGATGCAGGCGGCAGATCACGGCGTGGGGTTTGCCACCATAGAGGGCCTCCATTTCCTCCTGGATCATGAGGCTGAGTTCGGCGGTGTTGGCGTCCTTGGCCGTCACACCGTAGCGCCGTGCCAGGATGCTTTCCGGTTTCAAATCGCCGCCATGCGGCACGGTGAGGATGATGGGGAGGGTGCCGGGGATGATCTCGACATACTTTGATACATCCTGGGCGTGACCGAGGCAGGGCAGGAGGGCGGTCACAAGGCAGAGCAGGCTTTTCCCAAACATACGCCAGCCTAGGCCGATGGTTGGGATTCTGTCGAGTCTGGAAGACAGGTTGGTGAGGGAAGCGACGTTGATTGGACCGCATGTGTCGCCTCCCCCTCCTTTATACCTTTCTCCTTGTCGCTCCTTGTTTTGCCGAAAACTGGCCTGAATGGCGGGGTGGCGGCGGGCAGGGGATCAGCACGGCGAAGGGGCTGCCGGAGACCTGGAGCGAAACCAGCGGTGTGAGCTGGAAGACGGTGCTGCCAGGGCGCGGGCACTCCACGCCGGTCATTTGGGGCGAGCATATCTGGGTGACCACGGCCATCGAAAAAGCCGCAAGCGCGGAGGCAGCCGAACTTCGTCTGAAAGCCAACACGGGAGATCAACCGGTGACGGTGCTGGAATCGGTGAGCCTGCGCGCGGTGTGTGTGGACAAGGCCGGTGGCAAGATCCTGCATGACATCGAGCTACTGAATGTGAAGGAACCGCAGTGGGTGCATCAGCTCAACAGCTATGCCTCGCCAAGTCCGATCATCGAGGAAGGGCGGCTGTATGCCCACTTTGGCAGCTTTGGCACGGCCTGTCTGGACACGACGACGCAGAAGGTGCTGTGGCAAAATCAGGACGTGCAGATCATGCATGAAAACGGCCCTGGTTCCACGCCTGTGCTGTGGGAAAACCTGCTCATCATTCACTTCGATGGCAGCGATCAGCAGTTCATCGCCGCCTTTGACAAGACCCATGGAAAGCTGGCCTGGAAGACGGCACGCACCGGCGAGATGCGTGAAAACCCGCAGCAGCGCAAGGCCTATGGCACGCCACTGATGCTGACGATGAACGGCCAGCCCACCGTGGTGAGTCCGGCGGCGGACTGGATCTATGGTTATGAACCGGCGACGGGGAAGGAGCTGTGGAAGCTGCCGTATGGGGAGCTGGGTTTCTCCATGTCCGTGCGGCCTGTGGCGGATGAGGTCCAGATCTATTTCAGCACCTGCTTTGGCAAGTCTCAAGTCATGGCGCTGAAGTATGCAGGTTTAAAAACGCCGGAGGTCGCGTGGCGTAACAACAAGAATGCTCCGAAGATGTGCTCTCCGGTCATCGCGGGGGATCTGCTGTTTTACGTGGATGACGGCGGCATCGTCAGTTGCGTGGATGCGATGACGGGTGAGGCGGTTTATCGCGAGCGTCTGGGCGGCAAGTTCAGCGCCTCGCCCATCCTGGCGGATAACAAACTTTACTTCTCAAGTCGTGAGGGCGTGGTCACAGTGGTTCCGGCGACGCGTGAGTTTAAGGTGCTGTCTCAAAACAGCCTCGAAGGCGGTTTGATGGCCAGCCCGGTGGCCGTGGACGGCGCGCTGTATCTGCGCACAGACAAGGCGCTGTATCGGATCGGGCGGTGAGCGGGGGATGGAATGTGTTTCGAGGTCGTTTGGAAGAGGGGGCCGCCCCCTCACCTAACCTCTCCCCACGGGGGAGAGGGACATGAATTTGTCGTTTGGTCTGCGGTGTTGAGGGGGCGAAAAGACGTTCTCCCTCTCCCCAGGAACTGGGGTGCGAAGCCGCGAAGCGAAAGGGCTGGGGTGAGGGGCAGGTGTCGAGCAATTCTCAAAGACGAGCCGCCCCAAGAACGAACTGGCAAGTTCGTTTGACGATCTCCGGTCAAGGTGTCGATGTCTCGACTTTCACCCTAGCAAAGCCGCGGCTCTGGCCTTCGATGGCGGGGTTGATCCGCACTTTTACGAGTTCGGTCACGCCGTCTCCGGTGGCTGTGGCGGAGAGGGTCTCGGCGGTGGTTTCCACGGGTTGCCACTCCTCCAGGTTCGGGCTGGTTTCCACGGTGTAGATCAGTTGGGAGGGGTTCTGGATGAGGCGGCGATAGCTGAGGATGAGGTGGCTTTTTTGCGTCTCCTCATGCTTGGCGGTGGTCAGGGTGGGCAGCAGGGCCACGGGGCTGTTGCCGGTGGCATTAAAGGCATACTCCAGCAGCGCGGGGACGCCGTTGGCATCGGCATCGGCATCAGGGTCGGAGATGCGGGTGATGAGCCAGGTCACGGTGCGCACGTTCGGCGGCACGGCCTTGTCCGCCGCCTTGATGGTGAAAGTATTCAGCCCCTCCGCCACAGTGAGGGAGGGGGTGTTCCAGGTGTTGTAGGAATCGTCCGTGATACTGATGATATCATTGACGGTTAGGCTGCTGACGCCGCTGACGGTGTCCGTGGCGGTGCCGCTGAGGTTGACCGTGCTGAGGGAGGTGACGCCACCGCCCGGCTGCCCCAGGAGGATGCTGGGCGGGGTGGCGTCTTGGGTGGAGCGCTCCACGGATGACCATTTGCCTGCGGCACCGTTGAGGCGGGCGCGACCGCGATAGTGATAAAGTTTGCCATCGGTGAGCTGCCCGAACTGATGGTTGGGGGTGCCGATGAAACCGCTGGAGGCGGCATCGCTGAAGTCAGGCTGCCCGGCGCGCTGGATCTCGTATTCGTAGCCATTGCTGAGGGCTGAACCACTGATCATGTTGCTGAGCCCGCCGGTGAAGAGCGGCTCTGCGTTCAGGGTGAAGTCATCGACGATGAGGACATTCAGCGGTGCGGAGAGGCCGAAGATATCCGGGTTTTCAGGATCTTTGGCCTTCAGCCTCAGTGCCTGCCCGGTGCTCAGGAGGGTGATCTGTCCGCTCCAGCTCGCCTGATTGTAAGGGCCGCTGGTTTCGGGGCTGAGAGGTAGCTCGATGGCGGCGCGGCGCAGGCGCAGGTTGGGCAGGCCGTTATAGGCGAGGGCATCGGGGTAATTGGCGGACCAGGTGAGAGGGTCGCCATAGACGCTGTCGGTGCGATAGGCCAGGGTGCGATAATCAGCGGTGATGGTGGTGCGGGTGCTGCCATCGGTGGAATAACCGGTGTTGTTGAAACTGAAGTCCACCATGAGGTTGCTGCTGCCATCGTATTCGAACGGGGTGGTGAAGGTGAACCAGGTCCAGCCGGGGGTTGAGAGCGTCTGATCCGCGACCGACACGGGGGTCCAGTCCTCCGTTTCCCAAGTGAGGCCACCGCTGAGGTAATCCGTCTTGGTCGTATGCCTGAGGCGGATATTAAAGTTGGTTAGCGGCTGTCCCGGCGGGGTTTGAATCTCGAACGCCAGGGCGGTGATTTTGCCTGCGGGACCGACCTCAGCGGGGGTGTAAATGCTCTGCGTGCGGGCATCGTGGTAATTGGTGGCCAGGGGGAAATACCAGGGATAAGTGCCGGTGCCGGTGGTGGTCTCAGGCTGCTCGATCACGGCGGTGAAGGGCGTCTGCCTATCATACCGGCTGAGGGTGAGGCCATACTCATCCACGGCGGTCACGCGCACCGGGAAGGGCACACCCTGGGCCACGGCGGGCGGGGTCGCATCCCAGACGAAACCGTGCAGCGGGCCGACGGGCGGCGTGGTGAAGCGCCAGACCGGCCCCTGACGGGTGGCGGCCCCCCGGCGTGTCACGATGCGCCAGTAATAAGTGGTGGAAGAGCGAAGGCCGGGCAGTGGCAGGGACCAGGAGGGCGAGGCAGTGGTGCCGAGCAGCTCTACAGGCTCAGGCACGTTGCCAAAGTAGATCTGGTAACTTTCCGGGATGCCGCCGCTGTGCGGATCGTATTGCCAGGCCAGGGCGGTATCGGGTGGCGTGGGGTTTTGACCGTCCGCCGGGCTGGGCTGGGTGGGCAGGGCGGGCACTTCATCATCCGTCACGATCATCGCCGTGCTGCCGCCGATGAAGCCGGGGCTGCTGAAGGTGACCGTCACGGTTTGATCCCCATCACTGAGCGCGTCATCCTGAAAACTCAGGTCAAAAGTGGCGGTGGAGCTGCCTGCCGGGATGGTGACGGTGGCGGGCACGGTCAGCTCGGTAGGATCACTGCTAACCAAAAGGATGGTCAGGACGGAGGCGAGGTTTCCCGCCGTGCTCACGCTGCCTGCGGCTGCCTGCACGCCCGCGCTTTCCACGCGTTTGTCCGGCAGGGTGAGGGTGAGATTCAGCGGCTCATTGTCCGTGATAGTGAGGCTGCCTTCAGCCGCAGGCCAGTTGAGGACGGAGGCGGTGACGGTCACGGGTTGGGTGCCATCGATGATGACGTCATCCGGCACGATGAGGGGCAGAGAAACGGTGTCCTGCCCTGTGGGGAGGGTGATGGTGGCGGGCACTTGCAGTTCGGTCGTATCCGTGGAGTGGAGTTGGATGACGATGTCCGCAGCGGCGATGCCATTGAGGTTCACTGTGGCTTGATTCGTGATTTCTCCACTGCCTTCCTGAAGTGTTGCAGGTAGCGTGAGGGTGATCTGCGCCTGCTCATCGTCATGCACCTGGATCGCCGCCACACTGACGGGGTAATCCGGGGCGGCGGTGGTGATCGTGACCGCCTGACTGCCATCCGCCAGGGAATCCTGAAGGGCGGACACGGCAAAGGTCACCTCCTCCTGCCCGGCGGGAATGATCACCGTCGCAGGCAGGGTGAGCTGTGCATCTGGGCGGTTGGAGGTAAGGGTGACGGTCAGATCCGTCGGCGGGCCAGGGGAGACGGTGATTTTGGCCTGACCCGATGGGCCGCCTTCGGTGACGGAGGCGGGCAGGGTCAAAAACAATTGCTGCTTCGGCGTGCCCAAAATGACGATGTCATCCACATTCCAGCCCGAGTAAGGATAACTGCCAAAGTTCGACACCTGATGCCCCCAGCGGATATAGACCTGCGGTTGGCCATCCGCATAGGTGGCGATGTCATACTCCACGGGTGTCCAGGCAGACTCGCCATACGGGGTGGTGCCGTTGTTCCAGATCGTGGTCCAGGTGCTGCCGTTGGTGGAGATGGCCACCGTGGCATAGACCCAGGTTTGGTAATCCGAATTCAGCCAGCGCTGAAACCGCAGCCGGGCATTGCGATGCGCGGAGAGATCGAACGGCCCGGCGGTGACATACTGTGCCTGTCCGATCTGCGTGGAGTAATCCCCAGCTAAGTTGATGCCCAGGACGTTCGTGCCTGTGGCACCGCTTTTCGGGTCGGCCCGGCCATAAGCGGTGCCGCCCGCACCCTGCGGCACACCCCAGGCCCATTCCCCGGTGCGTGGCCAGCCGGGATCGGTATCAAGATTGAACTGATAGATCGGCACGGAATTCACCTGCACGGCGACCGGGCGCAGTTGTGTGCGGCCCGTGCCCTGATTCGTTAGCGTGACCGTGGCGGTCTGTGTGCCTGCGGGCAGGTCATTGACCTGGGCATTCAGGCTCACGGTCAGGGTCATGCTTTCACCGGCGGAGAGGATGCCACTGGCTGGGGAAAGGGATACCCAGGGCTGATCCGCCGTGGCGTTCCAGTTCGCGGTGCTCTGCGTTTCATTCGTGATGGTGTAAACCTTTTGAGATGGGGCAAAGGGACCTCCCAGCTCTCCAGTGGCGATGAGTCCGTTGCCGGGTGCCACCAGGACGTCATCACTGGCCAGGAGGGCGTTGTAAAGATTCAGCCTGCCGCCCGTGACGGTCTTATTGGTTAGGGCCGGAATGAGGTCCACCGATTTAAAAAGCAGCGTGCGGATATTGGCCGCAGTGAGGGCGGGGTGCAGGGACTTCAGCAAAGCCGCCACCCCCGACACATGCGGGCAGGCCATGGAGGTGCCGCTGTTCAGGCCATAACCGCCGCCGGGCACACAGCTCAACACATCCAGCCCGGGTGCGCCGAGATCGGCGGAAACCGGACCGTAATTGGAAAAATCCGCCAGTCCATCCTGCCGTGTCGTGGCGGCCACGGAGATGAGGTTCGTGCTGGTGTAACTGGCCGGATAAGCCGGGTAAAACTCCAGGTAAGAGCCGTCATTCCCCGCCGCCGCGATGAAGAGGATGCCCGCAGTCCCGGCGGCATCGATCACGTCCTTCATGGCCTGGGAGTAATCGCCACCGCTCCAGGAATTCGAGGTCACCGCGACGCCGACGTCCGTGGCGTAGGCGATGGCCTCCACCCCATCGGAGAGGGCACCGTTTCCGGCGGAGTTCAGAAACTTCAGGCCGATCAGGGAGACATCCCAGCACACCCCGGTCACCCCAGCGCCATTGTTCCCCACGGCACCGACCGTGCCCGCGCAGTGTGTGCCGTGCCCGTTGTCATCATTCGGCGTGGCATCGTCATTCACAAAGTCCCAGCCCCGCACATCATCCACATACCCGTTGCCATCGTCATCCAATCCATTGTTAGGCACTTCGTCAGGGTTCGTCCACAGATTGTCCAGCAGATCCGGGTGCGTCAGGTCGATGCCGGAATCGATCACGGCCACCTTCACCGCCGCGCTGCCCGTGGTCAGTTCCCAGGCCTCCGGCGCATCAATATCCGCATCCGCGACGCCGCTGCTCTGCCCCGTGTTGTGCATTCCCCAAAGGCTGCCAAAGGAGGCGTCATTGGGCAGCGCATTCGTGCTCATGATGTAGTCCGGCTCGGCATATTCGATGAGGGCTTTCAGGCGGCTCATCTGGGCGACCATGTAGGGCACGGTCTCCACCGTCGGCTCCGGGAAAGCGATCAGCAGGTTTCCTGAAGAAGGCATCCTTTTACGGATCGTCGCGCCGTCCGCCCTGATCTGTTTCAGCAGCTCGGCCTCGCTCATTTGGCGGTCCACCGGTTTGACCAGCACATGATCCCCCACCATGGCGATCTGCCGCGTCAGGCGGTCCCCCTGCGGGCCGCGCACCAGCTCATCCTCCACCCGCACGATGGAGTATTTGAAGGAGGGATCACGCACCAGCCGCACCCTTTTGACCAGCTTGACCCCATTGACCTCCCGCAGGGTTTCCTTTTCATCGATGACTACCCGTCCGGCATATTGATCGTGCTTCTGCCTCGGCTCCTCCAGCTTGACCGTGCCGTTTTGCGCCATCATTGGCGGACGCGGCAGGGGCAGTATGTCGGCGGATGTCGCCAAAGCGGGCCCGGCTTTTTCCTCCACCACAGGCACCTCGCGCCCCAGCCACCACGCACCGATGCACAAGAGCACCAGGACCGTCGCCGCCGTGAGGCGCTGGGTGGAGTGTTTCATGGGTGGTTGGAAATGGGGTGAATGGTCTTTGGCGGCTGCTGGAGAGAGGCCGCGCGCATTGATGAAGACTTCTTCAGCCTAATTCATTGGGAGGCGACCTGTAAAGCCTCGAAATGGAAGCAGGATTTGATGCATTTAAAATAAACCAACCACGGCAATCAGCCCGGCGGCGATCCAATCCCGAGCCCCCAGGCGGTCCCCATCCCCCGTGAAGCGGATCAGTTTAAACACCGCCCCCGTTGGGCAGCCATACTTGCAATAAGCCAGCGGCGTGAACAAAGAAGCCACAACCCCGATGACCGCGATGCCGATGCTGGCCCAGCCCGCCACGCGGAAGACGTAGGCATCGAAGGGCTCCAGCGCATTCAGATCCACACCCCAGCCGAAGACCACCGTCAGGAACACAAAGGCCAGCAGGACAAATGGCAGCCGCGACAGCGCCCGATCCACCCCCGCAGGCACCTTCCACTGCCAGCGTAGCCGCCGCGCCAAAAGCTGCTGCAGCGCCCCATGCGGACAGATGTGATGACAGTAAAGCTGCTTGCTCGTCAAGACCGGCCCTAGCAACGCCACCGCCGCCAGCAGCAGCAACCCAGGCGCACTGCGCCACGGCGTGCCATGGGCCGCCCAACCCGCCAGCAGCCCCTGCGACAGCAGCTCCCCCGCAATGAAACCCACGTAAACCACCAGCAGCGCATGATGCCCATGCCGCACCCAGGCCCGCCCTCGCAACCGTGTGAAAGCCATGATCAGCGCCGAGGCGAGAACCGCCATATGCCCCCAGTCCTGCCAGCGCCACTGCACCCGCCGCAGCCAGCCCGTGGGCCGCTGCTCCAGCAGATTCCCCGCCCGCCGCTTCAGCCCCTCCGCCATGGACCAGCTCGTCTCCGTGGCCCCGGACACGCCCTCGATCTTCGCCTTTTCAAAGTCCAGCTCCGCCAGCTCCTCCAGCGGCTTGTCATTGAACAGATTCAGGAAATATTCATCCCCGGTCACATAGCCCACATAGCGCTTCGTATCGTAACTGCGGCGCAGGGCGATCTTCTTCAAAACGCCACCGCCCGGGTCTAACAACATGAGTGTATCCGTCGGCCCCTTGTAACCGACCAGCGTGTCCGTGACCGGCGATGTCCGCACCACCAGCGCGATCCTTTTCCCCTGCGCATCCAGCACCTCAAATCCGCCTGGATGCTTGCCCGAGGCCTTCAACGAAGCCGCTTCCTTCATCAGCGTCTGCACCTCCGCCAGAGTGATCTCATCCGGAAATCGCAACGACGTGCCTGCCGACTGTCCCAGTTTCGCCATCACCCCCTGGGCAATCGCCGCACTCGTCAGCGTCGCCCCCGTCACCGTATGCAGCGGCCCCTCCCCCGCCTCCCCCGGTTTGCGCCCTTTGAACTGGTTAAAAAAAGCCCGGTCCGCAATCACCTCCGCCAGATGGTCCGAGGTATCATAACTCTTCAACACTCGGATGCCCGTCAGCACCCCCTTCGTGTCAAAGACCAGTAGCGAATTCGTCGGCCCGGAATAACCAATGATGGCATCAGACTCCGGTGCCGTCGTCGTCACATAGCCCAGCAGCTTTTGAGCGCCGTCGAAAACCGGTCGCCAGCCACTCGTCGGCAACGCCTCGCCGAGGCTGGCCACCTCCGGGAAAAAGTCCCGCAACCGCTCCGGTCTCAACGCCGCCCCCGCCTCCTCCCTAGCCCGCTCCTGCGTCGCCTCCCGGATCACCAACACCGCCGCCGCCAGCAACGCCAGCCGCCAGAGGCGGATGAGGGTGGGGCGGAGAGGGGTAAAAACGACAGGAACAGCCATCCCGCACACTCATTCGTTCCCAGGCATTTGTCACGTTTGGGAAAGAGGTGGCTAATTGATCTCAACGATCATTTTCAATCTGTTAAGTGCTATGCTCTCGCGCTCTTGTTCGGCTAGCAAGTAGGGGAGCGATTCCATGAAGCGGCTGTCGTTGAGCAAGTTGCGGCAGCACTGGGACAGAAAGCCGATCACGTTGGAGTCAGCGTATTGAAGCTCAGATAAAAGTTCAGGTCTTCCATCCACGACTGCCAGGATATCCTCAATGTCCTTGCTGGCCGCATAGTCCCCTTTACCTCGGCTGTGAAAGGCCTCAAATTTGGTAGCCAGAAAGCATGGGGCAGAGGCTATCCAGACAAATTTTCCCCGAGTTGCTTCCACCCTTTGAGCCTCCTGTAAAAGAATCGGAAACCAGCGATTCGTTACTTCCATCTGTGGCACAGGCTGATGCGGCAGGAAATCCACCCGGACACCTTTCCAGTCCCAGGCGACGATGAGTCCGGTATTGAGATTGTTTTGGGTAAAACCCGCTTTACGCAAAGCACCCTCCATACCGACAAACTCCAGCCAGTGATGGATCTCCAACACCAGATCCACATCCTTGGTCAAGGAGGGTGGAGGCGCTGCCGGATCGGTAATCAAAAGGCTGACAATTCCACCTCCTGTAAATACCGGGTCCCAACGGGTGCGTTGAGGTCCGAGATAAAAATCGAAATCCTCAAGGTCCAAGCCTGGCACAGCAGGCAGTTTGGGTCTGAGGATGCGAGGAAGCAGCTCGGCCAGATCTGCAATGATTTCTAGGCATTGTTGCGCAGTGACCATGTCTTTCATGACAGTCGATCTTGAATGATTTCAGCCGCTAGTGTCGCCTCTCGTCCTGATCTCAGGCGCACAAGATCCAGCAGTGCCAGCCACTCATGTAAAAAAGCGTCTTTCTTCGCCACCTTGGCGGCATGGGGATACAGCGGCTTCAGGCTTTCCCCCCGGACATCCCCCTCGGCATCCGGCCACACTAGCGGCATGTTGGGGATAGGTGTGTGCAAGGCATTAGCTACCGCTGGCGCAGAAGTCCCTGTGGCCACGCCCCGCGTCACGGCACCCCGGCTGACTGGCCAAACATACTTCAGCCCATGAATCAAAAACTCCGCCAAAGCCGTGGACACAGGCAGGGGCATGCTGCGGGTGGTATCGGCCAAAGGACGGCGCAGCAAACCGGCTGCGAGAGCACGGCCCACGGCTGCATGCACCTCAGAGGGGCTGAGCTGGAGCGCGGCGGCCAGTGCAGCAAACGTGGGCGCTGCGTCCTTTCCCCTGCATTCCAGGAGCTTCAGCACCACCACGATATCATGAGGCTTGAGCATTTTTGATTTCGTGATACTATATTCGCGAATCGCGAATGTCGAACGTCAAATCCACTTTTCCTGAACTTGCTCCACAGCCTTGGCGGCGTCTGTGGCTGCCTGCCGCGTCGTGGGACCAGCAGCCGGGGATTGATGATGATTTTCTCACGGGAGGCGGCGCGCGCGAAGGGGCAGATCACTTTTCAGAGGATGCGCTTCCAGGCATCGGCACCTTGCAGAGTTTTGCGGATATTCCGTTCCTCTTGCTGCTAGGTCGTCCTGGCTCAGGTAAAAGCCAGGAGGTGGCGATGGCAGCCAGGTTGGGATGGTTGGGGAATCCTTGTGTCATGATTTCGGCCAAAGAGATCGGCGCGAGCGATCCTGGAGATGCGATTGCAGAGGAAATCGAAGCTCAGTTTCCAGAACCTGCACAGCGTGGGAATCTCCGCATCCTCATTGATGGGCTCGATGAGGTGGCTCTTCAAAACCCCAGCTTTATTCCACAACTTCGTAAATGGTTGCGTCTCCAGCGTGGGGAGGATGTCCTGCCGCGTTATCGCCTCGCCATTTCCTGTCGCTGGGCCGATTGGCCAGAGGATGACATCAAGCAACTCTCCTCCCTCTGGCCGGATCAAGGATCGAAAAAACTGATCCTCTGCCCACTGCGCCGTCCTGACGTGGTGGAGACTCTAACAGCCCGTTATGGAGAGAATGGAGCCAATGACTTTTGGCATCAAATGAACGACCGCCACCTCCGCCACGTGGCCTGTTGGCCGCAGGGGCTGCGAGGGCTCATGGACGGTTTTGAGCAATCAGGCTGCAAGACATTGCCAGACTCCCATGGAGAGGCCGTGCAGCAGCAGATTCAGCGTCATTGCCGGCTGGCAGATCATTCCGATGATACCGTTCGCTGGGAAAAGTCCGTCTCGGGTGGCGAGTGGCGTCAGCGGGTGGCTGGACGTGTCGCTGCGGCCATGATCTGGTCCGGTAAAGCGAGCCTTGTCCTTCAGACTTCAGGAACCGATGCAGAATCGATCACTTTAGCTGATCTCATCCATTCCGATGAATCGTGGGAGGGTGGCCGACGCGACATCAAGCTGGAAGATTTGGATCAACTCATCCGCCTGACCAGCCTCATGAAACGCTTGGCAGATGACCGTCGCTGGGTCTTTCAGAGTCAGGTCTATCAGGAATGGCTGGCCGCCCATTGGCTCGCTACACAAAACCTCAATCCAGAAAAGTGGCAAAGTTTGTTCGGCATCAGCGGACCCGCAGGCTGGCGGATTTTCCCCGCACTCAAAGCCGTGGCCGCTTGGCTCGCCCGCATGGATGCTTCATTCCGCCAGTTGTTATTGGAAAATGACCCGCTCGTGCTGCTGCGCCTGGATGCCACCCGCCTACCGGAGAAGGATCGTGCAGATGTGGTGGAGGCACTCCTCCAAGCCACCCACCGTGTGCGTGTGGTGGACCCAGCTATTGTCCAATCGCATCTGCCTTCCCTTTTGCATCCGGGATTGGATGCTCAGCTCCGCCGCTGGCTGCAGGATGAAACCGTTCATTCTGCCGCTAAGGAACTGGCGGTTGAGATGGCTCAGAAGACCGGGTTGAAAAGTTTGGTGCCGTTTTTGTGGGAGATTTATCCCAAGACGAGCGACCATCTTCAGATCGAGATGGCAAGTGCGCTGTATCGCCTAGCGCTTGATGAAGCTTATGATGAAAAGTGGAAGGCTGTGTTGCGACAAGAAATTCCCTTCGATGAACACACTACTCTATTGGGTGCTGCTCTTGAATGGCTCGTTGTGGAAACCCATCATGTGCCCGTGCGGGATATATTAGAGTGGATCGTTCCTATGCGAAGATTCAGCGTCATGGGGCTTTATGATATTGTGGCTCGCAATATTCATATGCATTTGCTAGTGGATGACCTGCCATCAGTCTTTGCCAGACTGAGCCAACAACCTGAACTGCTACACTTATATAATTCAGGGATCGAAGATCTAAACCACCAAGCGATTAAATTAGCAGTGGCCCACTTTGAGAAGCCAGAGGTCGCTCAATCTTTCATGTCATATTGGCATGCATGCGCGAGGCGTCATGTTTCTCCACATCGCAGGAATAATGCTGCCTGGACACCCGAAGAGTTAGGGTTTCGTGATAACGATCATCGGCTCACAATAGCAGGTGCTCTGATCAAATGTCCACAATTTGAAGTTTTGACTCAGCGAAAATGGGTGCAAGCAGATAACTTTCTGTTTTTACCAACAGACTTTGAATGGTGCCTGGACCAAGTTATTGCAGCGTCATCCTCAGACGATGAGTGGCGATTCTCATTGGTGGCCTGTCGTTATCTTTGGTGCACAGATTTGGTTGGCAGCGGTGGGATGAAATTGATTCAAGCTTGGGAGAAAAGTCAGTGCTTGCGTGAGTATCTGCCGCAGCCTGCAGATCATGAGAACGTTGTGGAAGCGTTATTGCGAGAAAGAAGAGAGGCTGAAGATAAACGTTCACGAGAAGCTGTTAAGTCACAGCGGCGGTTTGAACAACGTAAGGAAGCCTTTCAAAAGAGGCTACAGGCTTTTGCCGGAGTGTGTCTTGAACGCCATGCGAAAGGAGAGTTGGTGTGGGCGGAAGTTTTTGATCTGCTTTCAGCACGCTGCCATGGCATGGGATCTCATTCAGTTACTTTTGGACCAGAGAAACATATCGGTGCAGAGGAAGAATGGATGCGCGAAGCTGCCAGGCAATACTTGATAAAATTCCCTCTCGATAAAGTGTTGAATGACCAAGACGGCATCCCTGGACTGTTTGCAGTGGCAGTATGTTTGGATGATCTGAATCATTCAACTCCAATCAGAGATTCTGTAGCTGCCTATTGGCTTCCTGAAGTCATCAATGCTATGGGCGGACTCGGCTTAGAAAATGCTGAAATAGGAATGTCTCGCCAAAACCTCGCTCGGCTTTTCCCTCAAGACTTTGCGAAAGCTTTGGGGGCACTTTTAAAGATTCGGTATGTCAAGAATGGTTCTCTTGCAGAGTTGCAAAGTTATAGAGATTTTTGGACTCATGCCATGACGGATGAGATCAAAGGCATTCTCATTCATGAAACTGTCAGGATAGAAGGTTTTCCGAATGCTATCCGATTCCTTGCTGAAGTTTCTCCTTCTAGTGCGATGACTATCGCCGAACATTGGTTATTGAGATTCGCTAATTTGGATAGCGTTCAATTGGCTGCTGTAGTTGGATCAGCAGCCGTGTTCCTCAAAGGCGCTTTAGGACCTGAAGTGAAGAAATTTTATGGTGATTTACCTCTCATGAGGTCTGCGATTTCAATAGCTGTGGGTGGATTAAGTCGCTTAGAATCCCGTATGGACTTCACGGGTTGGCCTGCTCTAGCTTTGGAGGATCTCGCAAATGTTGTATGGAAGGCGTTCCCTCATATGAAGGAGCGTCGTTCGAATTCCAATCAATTCCTTCAACGGGTAACGACCAATGATCACGTCGAAGAGTTCCGAGAACATATAAGTTGGGAAGCGCGTAGGTTGGGGGTACGCGTTGAAATTCCAGAGACAGATACAAATGACACGCCGGATAAAGCCGAACAACGGCAGCGAAGCATTGCCTGGAATGCTTACTTTATTTCACAGGCGCAAATTGAAAAACAATGGCAACTCCTGCCTACCCAAAAGTTTTTCACGCTTACCACTCAGCCGCACGCGAGACTCGCCCGCAATAACGATGAACTGATAGAGGCCACGATCCTTAGCCTGAAGCGATGGGAGCAATCCCTGAAAACGGGTAGCTGGACCCATCTCTGGGATCTAAATAATGCATCAGCCCGACCCGAGGAGTATATAGCCAACGAAATGCGGGCTTGGCTCAAGACCGATCTGAACATCATCACTGAGCGTGAGGTAGAATTGGAGACCGAAGACAAAACCGATATTCTTGTTCAAGTGCCGAGCAAAGACCCAGCCATCCCTGCCTTGACCGTCGTCATCGAACTAAAGAAGGTGCGCAAAGGCAATGCCAAAGAACGGAGGGTAGCCATGAAGACGCAGCTCTTGGATCGCTACCTCACACAGCGACGTGATGAGGGCTGGACACATGGTCTCTATGTGATCGCGTGGACGGCTGAACCGGGTAGCCAAGAAGACTCTGAAGAGGCCATGATGGAGACTCGTGAAAGCTTGGCCACCCAAGCCGAATCACTCAGTCAGTCCGGCTTTGTCTTGAGGAGTCTCGTTCTGGATACGCGCTATCGTGGAAAGATCCAGAAGCCTTCAACAGGGGAAGCAGATGCAAAGAAGGGTGTGACAAAGAAACGGGCCAAATCCCAGAAAAAGTCATCTGTCTGAGAGTGGTCGAATGGATCACAGGCAACACTTTTTCATCCACCTGACCACACCCGCTTCACCTCATCCGCGAGGATTTCCAGGCCTTCCTGCACGATGGTGCCGGGTTGGCTGTAGGTGAGGCGCAGGCATTCGTGCGGGTGGTTCCATTCCTGGTCCAGGCCGAAGGCGAAGTAGTGGCCGGGGATGACGAGGACCTTTCTCGCTTTCAATCGGCGATACAGTTCCGCTGCGGGGATGGGCAGGTCTTTGAGCCAGAGCCAGAGGAAGAAGGCCCCTTCCTGTGCATGGAGCGCCCAGGGGAGGTCATTGCCGAGGGTCTGGGTCAGGATGCCTTTGGCAAAGTCCGACCGCTCTTTGTAAAAGGGCTGGATGACTTCGCGGCCTAACTTTAAAAGCGTGTCATCCTTCAGCAGCGGGGAGAGAAGGGCCTGGCCGACATTGCCATTGGCCAGGGAGACCACGGCGTTCATGTTGGACAGGGCTTTGACGATCTGCGGATCGGCCACCACCACGGAGGTGCGCACGCCGGGCAGGCCGACTTTGGACAGGCTGATGCTGAAGATCATGCCTGGTTCCCAGTGCGGGCGGAAGCTGCCGTGAATGACATCGGGGAAAGGATGGCCATAGGCGTTGTCGATCATCAGGGGGATGCCGTGATGCCGGGCCAGGTCACGCAATTGGTTAAACTCGGCCTCGGTCAAAACGTTGCCCGTGGGGTTGGTGGGGCAGGAGACGCACAGGGCGGCGATGTCCGGTGTGAGGTGCAGGTTTTCGAAATCGACGTGGTATTTGAACTCACGCGGTCCCTGGTCGGTGATCACCGGCTTGAGCGCCGTGAACTGGCCCTCGGTGAGCGCCTGGTTGGCATAACCGATGTAATCCGGCAACAGGGGAAACAGGATGCGCTTTTTGCCCTGCGGCGTGTCCCCCGCCAGGAGGTTGAAGAGGAGGAAAAAGGCGCTCTGGCTGCTGGGCAGCACGGCGATATTGGCAGACGTCACGTCCCAGCCGCACTCGCGTTTGAGAAAGGCGGCGAAGATCTCGCGAAACAGCGGGTTGCCGCCTGGAGGGTCGTAGTTCAGCAGCACGCGGTCCAGGCTGCCATCGTCCATCAGGGTTTGCATGCCCTGCCGCCAGAGGGCCTGCACCTGCGGGATGGCGGCGGGCTGACCTCCGCCGAGCATGCGCATGTCCGGGCAGGTGGAAAGCGCCTCCCCCAGGTCATCCATCAGCTCCTGGATACCGCAGGGGCCGGAGAGGCGTTGACCGATGGTGGAAAAGGTAGGCATGGCGAATGACGAATGATCCGGCGGGTGGGAGCGGATGGCGGAGTTTCCACTCTTGTTCGGCATTCGTCATTCTTTCATTCGTCATTTTCCTCATTCCACATGCGTGGTGATCCAGGCACGCAGGTCAAAGTCATCGGCTACTTTTTCCATTTGCCATCGGCCATCGGCATTCAGGCGGAAGGTGCCGATCCATTTTTGATGCCAGGACTCGGGCTCGATCATGCTCAGGTGATGTTTGCCTTCGACGGCGTAAAGATGGTAGAGCTCGCCAATCACGGGCTCGAAACCAAAGTGCGCCTCGTAGATGAGTTTGTTCCAATTGAAGGCGTCGATCACCTGAAGGTATTTTTCCCGCAGCTCGATGAGCTCTTGCTGAAGCTCACGCTCTACCCGGGAGACACCCCGGCTTTTGAAATTGGTCAGATCCTGCGGAATGATCTTCGCGCCTAACCGGGAGGTGGGGTAGGCGAGGAAGTTCCCGCGCGGGGCGGTCTGGGCGAGGTCGCTGTCGATCGGGTCGTGTTGGGGCATGAAGTCGGGAGGAGAGTGAGAGGGTTACGCCACAGATGACATCGCGGTTTGGATTGAAAAGCGCGTCCGGGACCGTTAGCATCAGGAATATGTCTCCGCGCCTCATCCTTTGCCTTTCTTTGACCGCCCTGCTGAGTGCGTGCGTTTCCAGTGTGCCCACGGCGGAAAAGTTGGATCAATTGGAGCAAAGCGTGCGTGCGGAGTATCAGCAGGAATACGTGGACCTGGAGGCGCAGCGGCGCAGTGGGCAAATGGAGGCGCAGGATTACACCATCGCCAAGGCCGAGTTGGACAAGCGGGTGCAAAACCGCGTGGACACCATGGCCTGGAGCCGCCATGCCCTGGTGCAGAGTGATCGAAAGGCCAATGCCATCCCGACGCCGGATGCGCCTCAGGCGAACATGCCGCCCGGTGTGGGCAGCATCTCAGGCTCCGTTTACAATGCCACCCGTCAAAACGGCATCGGCAATCAGGTCATGGGGAACATGATGCAGGAACTGGGCGGCAGCAGCTTCAATTCTCGCCGTGCCGGGTCACTCTATGATCAGCCCTGATCCGCCCGCCCATGCGTGACGATTGGCTCGATTCCCTGGCCGCTGCCGAGATCCGCCAGACCCTGCGCAGTCTGCCGGGGCCGCTCCGTGAGGCGGCCCAGGGCTGTGTGATCGAGTCCGTTTTCATGGCGGATTGCCTCGCCTCAGGCGAGGTGATCGAGGACGATCTGCTCGGCCTTTTCGAAGGTTCCTCCCTGGCCGATCCCGAACCCGAAGCCGCCGCCCAACTGCCGCGCATCCGCCTGTTTTTGGACAATCTCTGGGACTATGCGGAAAAGAAACCGGAGTTGTTTCGGGAAGAAGTCCACGTGACTCTGCTGCATGAGCTGGGGCATTACCTCGGCCTGGATGAAGACGAGATCAGCGCACGCGGGCTGGAGTGAGGCGCACTGGGTCTCATTCCCCGTTCGACTTTTCCCAGATGTCGCTATCTTCGCGGCCCCATGTTTCGCGCTGCTCTCACTGATCGTCTCCAGGCCGCCTTCACCGCCGCCGGCCTTGCCTTGCCAGAGGGTTTTTCCATCACGGTGGAGATAGCCTCCGACACTCGCTTTGGTGATTACCAGAGCAATGCCGCCATGACCCTGGCGAAGCAGCTCAAGACCAACCCACGCGCCCTGGCAGAGCAGATCAAGGCCGCGTTTTTCGCCGATGATTTGTGCAGCGAGGTCAGCATCGCCGGCCCCGGTTTCCTGAACTTCCGCATCAGCCCCGCCGCCCTGGCCGCCAAGGTGCAGGCCATCCTGGGCGATGCCCACTGCGATGTCGTGCAGGTCACGCATCCAAAGACCATCGTGGTGGATTTCAGCGCGCCGAACATCGCCAAACCCATGCACGTGGGCCACATCCGCAGCACCTTCATTGGCGACTGCCTGGCCCGCGTGGCGCGGTTCGTCGGGCACCAGGTCATCACGGACAATCACGTGGGTGACTGGGGCACGCAGTTTGGCATGATCATTCATGGCTGGAAGACGCAGCTCGATCACGAGGCGCTGAAGCAGGACCCCATTCATGAACTGGTGCGCGCCTACAAGGCGATCAATGCGCAGACGAAGGAAGACGAGTCCGTGCTGGCCCTGTGCAAAGCCGAGCTGGTGAAGCTGCAGCAGGGCGATGCGGAAAACTTGGGCATCTGGAAGGAGTGCGTGCGCCTGACCCTGGAACAGCTCGAAAAGGTCTATGGCACCCTGGACATCCAGTTTGATCACTACCTGGGCGAGAGCTTTTACAACGATGCCCTCGCCCCCTTGGTCGAGGATCTGCTGGCCCGTGGCATCGCCACCGTCAGTGAAGGCGCCACCGTCATCTTCAGCGATGGGCAGTGCGATCCGAAGGACGATCCCTTCCTGGTCAAAGAAGGCGACAGTTGGAAACCCAGCCCGGCCATCATTCGCAAAAGCGATGGCGGCTTCCTCTATGCCACCACGGACCTGGCCACCATCGACTACCGTGTGAAGGAATGGAAGGCGGATGAAATCTGGTATGTCGTGGGTGCCCCGCAGCAGCTTCATTTCCGTCAGGTCTTTGCCGCCGCTCATCGCATGGGCCACACCACGGAGATGATCCACATCGCCTTTGGCAGCATCCTGGGGCCGGATGGCAAGATGTTCAAAACCCGCAGCGGCGAAACCGTGGGCCTTCTCGAAGTCATTGAGGAAGCCGTCGAGCGCGCCCGTGCCGCCGCCGAGGAAAAGGACCAGGGCCTCTCTGCGGCCGAAAAGGACGAGATTGGCCGCATCATCGGCAACGGCTCCGTGAAGTATGCCGAGCTGAGCCAGAACCGCCTAACCGATTATAAGTTTAGCTGGGACAAGATGCTCTCCCTTCAGGGAAACACCGCGCCGTATCTCATCAACGCCTACGTCCGCACCCGCTCCATCTTCCGCAAGCTGGAGGGGGCCAACGTCACCCTCACGCCTGACGTGGCACTCACCGAACCTGCCGAGATCGCCCTGGCGATGAAGCTGGCGCAGTTCGCCGAAGCGACGCATGACGTGCTGCTGGATCATCGCCCGAACACCTTGGCGACCTATCTGTATGAACTGGCTTCTGCTTATCATGCATTTTTTGAAGCCTGCCACGTCCTGAATAGCTCAGGCACCGTCCGCAATACCCGCCTGACGCTGTGTGAAGCGACCAGTCGCGTGCTGAAGACCGGCCTGGGCCTGCTGGGGATTCAGACGACGGAGCGGATGTAAGCCGAACGTAGAACGAACTTCCAAGTTCGTTTTCCCTCATCCTTGCTGAACGAACTTGGAAGTTCGTTCTACGGCCCATGCTTCTTGATTGCTGACTCGACTCTGTTAAACTCCGGTTATGAGTGCCGTTGAGATGCTTCAGCTTAAACAGCAGCTTTCCAAGCTGTCGGCCAAGGATCGTGAAGAGGCGGCGGCTTTCCTCCTTCGTCTGAAACAGGACACGGCCCCCTGGCGCAAGGAAATGAGCCGTCGCATGGATGAAATGGATGCAGGCAAGGGCGTGCGTCTGAAGAAACCCCTGGCACGCGGTTAAAATGCCTTCCGGCAGTTACGACTCTGTTCTGTCGGCCAAAGAATTGAGGATACTCGATATCGTGAAGCTCTAACTTCACCCATGCTTCTTGATCACCTGGATGAACTCCGGCAGGTAGGTGTGGCCTTTCTTGTCCCCGACAGACGACGGAGCGGATGTAGAACGAACTTTCCAGTTCGTTTCGGACGACGGTGCCTTGACCTTGCAAAGCTTGGTCCGCTCTCAAACTCCAATGAGAACGAGTTGGAAAACTCGTTCTACGGCCCATGCTTCTTGATCACCTGGATGAACTCCGGCAGGTAGGTGTGCGCTTTCTTGTCCCCCACGCCACGGATCTTTAAACCGGCCTCGATGGTGGTCGGTTTCAGGCGGGTGAGGAATTCCAGGGTCTGATTGCTGAAGATGAGATAAGCAGGCACGCCCTCGGCCATGGCGAGGACATTGCGATGACGCTTGAGCTTCTCAAAGAGGGCATCGTCAAAGCCGAGCTCGCGGGTGGAAATTTCGGCGGCGGTGAGTTTGGCTCCGGGCTTCAGGGGTGTCTCGGCGGCGGGTGTCGTGTTCGGCCACATCATGCGCACATTCGCCCCCTTTTTCATCACCTCCGCGCCTTTGGCCGTGAGGGAAACCATGGGATACTCGCCCGTGCTGGTTTCGATGAGGCCCTGCCGTTCCATTTCGGCAAAAAGGGGATGCAGGGCATTCGTGCCCAGGTGCTTCAGCAGGCCGTAGGTGGTGAGCTGGTCCAGGCCCGCATCGACGATCTCCTTGGACTTGCTGCCGACGAGCATCTGGATGATGCGGCCTTTGCCAAAGCGGCCCTCCCAAATGCCATCGGCGCGGCGGGTGGACATGCGGGCGATGCCGCTGAGGGCCTGGCGCAGCAGGGTGACCTCGGCGGCATCCCCCTCACGCGGCACCTGGATGCCACTACGGCGGCAGACATCGCAGGTGCCGCAGGGCTGGCTTTCGGTCTCGCCAAAGTAGGCCAGGATCTGCTGCTGACGGCAGGCGTGCTCGTTGTAGCAGAGGTCCACCATGGCCTTCAGCTTGGCGCGGTCCCGCTGCTCTTTTTCGCGCAGCGCCTGGACATCGAATTTTAGATTCCGCGTCAGCACGTCCGGCTGCAGCAGTCGCGTGCCGCGGATGCGTTTGCCGGGAATGTCGAAGCGCTCGATGTAGCCCGCCCGCCCGAGGTGACTGAGTGCGGAGCCGACGGCCATGCTGTTTTTGACCCCGGCCTTGTCCGTGAGGTCATCGATGCTCAACTCCACTTCATGCTGTTGGTTAGACCAGTTCAGCAGGGTCTGATACACACTTTGCAGGGTCTCGATGGTCGGGTTGTTGCCATCGATGAAAAAGTCCTGCGTCTTGGTATCGGCAAAGTTAAAAAACAGCTCGCAGTGGGAGGGCTCGCCATCACGTCCGGCGCGTCCTGCCTCCTGATAATAGGCCTCCACGCTGCCGGGGATGTCATAGTGGATGACAAAACGCACGTCGGACCGGTCGATGCCCATGCCGAAGGCATTCGTGGCCACGGCGATGTCGTGTTTCTTCGAGATGAACTTGTTCTGCCGGTCCTCCCGTTCCTTGTCATCCAGGCCGCCGTGATACTGGATGGCGCGGATGCCGAACTCGCGCAGGGCATCGCCCACTTCTTCGACCCGTTTGCGGGTGGAGCAGTAAATGATGCCGGTCTTGTAATCCTCGACGATCTTTTTCAGCCGGGTGTATTTGTCGTCGCCCTTCTTCGTGTGGGTGATGTGCAGGCTGAGATTGGGCCGCTCAAACCCTTGGATGGTGATGAAGGGATCGCGAAGGTTCAGCACCCGGCAGATGTCATCCCGCACCTCGGGTGTGGCCGTGGCGGTCAGGGCCACCACCTGCGGACGGCCCAGCGCCTCCAGCGCCTCGCCTAACCGAAAGTAATCCGGGCGGAAATCATGCCCCCATTGCGAAAGGCAGTGCGCCTCATCCACGGCGAAGAGGGCGATCTCCATCTGCCGCATGGTGTTGATGAACATGCGGCTGCGAAAGCGCTCCGGCGCCACATAGACCAGCCGGTATTCGCCACGACGAACGGCGGCGATGCGGTCTTGTTGTTCACCGGGGGAAAGGGTGCTGTTGATCACGGTGGCCGGAATGCCACGCCGCTCCAGGGCATCCACCTGGTCCTTCATCAGCGCGATCAGCGGGCTGACCACAATGGTGACGCCCTCCATGACCATGGCCGGGAGCTGATAGCACAGGGATTTGCCCCCGCCCGTGGGCATGATGACCATGGTGTCCCGCCCGCTCAGGACATTGGCCATCACCGTTTCCTGGCCATCCAGAAACTCGCGAAAGCCGAAATACTTCCGCAACGCCTCACGGGCGTCATGAATCGGAGTGGAATCGGCGATGGGGTCGGGGTCGGTCACGGGGCAATCTCTTCCTTGCAAGGGACGGCGGCTTTGTCCATCGGATCACGAAAAATTAGACGCGGGATGCAGGGGTTCGGTCTGCCTGAGAGGGTCGGTTGACCGGTGGCAAGACCTGCTCTTGGATACGCGTTCTTTCCATCCCTCATGCTTTTGCTTCGCTCTCTTTTCGCCCTGTTTTTGCTCACCCTCACACTTCCGGCTGTGGAGCCGACGAATGCCAAGGAACTGGCGGAAAAAAAGATCGCGGCCCAAAAGGTCACGGCGGAGAAGTTTGCGGCTTGGAAGGCGACGTTGCCGCCGGAGCAGCAGGCCTGGGAAACCGTGCTGGAGCAAAACCTTGGCATGGCCTTTTACCTGCCCCTTTATCAGGCAGAAAAGCTGGCGGGCAAGGTCACCGCCTGGGACTATGTCAAAGATGATCCCAAGCTGCCGAGTGTGCTGCTGATCGGGGATTCCATCTCACGCGGTTACACCCTGGCCACGCGCAAGGCCCTGGCCGGTGTGGCCAACCTGCATCGCGCCCCTGAAAACTGCGGCCCGACGGCGAACGGCCTCAAAAAGCTGCCCGTGTGGCTGGGAGAGGGGAAATGGGACATCATCCATTTCAACTTTGGCATCCATGACCGCAAGACCCCGCTGGCGGATTATGAGCAGCGTTTGGACAGCATCGCCACTCAGCTCAAGGCCACCGGTGCCCGCGTCCTTTGGGCCAGCACCACGCCGGTGGCGGAGGGCGGGATGAAAGACGCCACAAATGCCGACATCATCGCGCGCAATGAAGTCGCCGCGAAGATCATGCAAAAGCATGGCATCGCCATCAATGATCTTTATGCCTGGATCGCGCCTGACCTTGCCCGCCTGCAAAACCCCAACGATGTGCATTTTAGCAACGCCGGGTATGATCGCCTGGCAGAGCAAGTGGCGGCGGCCATCACCAAGATCGTGCCCACGCTGACGACGGTGAATACGGCCCTCCTGCCGGTGGCAAAGCTGGAAAAAGATGGCTATGGCTGGGAAGAGCGCCATGCCCGGATCATGGAGATCAAAGCCGGGCTCGATCCTGAAATCGTGCTCATTGGGGACTCCATCACGCACTTTTGGGGTGGGCAACCCGATGGGGGAAAGATGGGCAACCGGGGCACGGAGAGCTGGCAGACGCTCTTTGAGGGTCGCCGTGTGCTGAATCTGGGTTTTGGCTGGGACCGCACACAGAATGTTTTGAAACGCCTTCAGTTAGGCGAACTCGATGGCCTCAAGCCCAAGGCCATCGTCATTCACATCGGCACGAACAATCTGGCCAAGACCGTGAACGCCCGTGACAACACCCCGGCTGAGATTGCCGAGGCCATCGGGGTGATCATTGAGCGCACCCAGGCCAAATGCCCCGCCGCACAGATCATCCTGATGGGCATCTTTCCACGCGGGAAAACCGCCGCCGACCCCAAGCGCGCCATCCTGGCGGAGATCAATGGTCGCTTGGCCCCCTTGGGCAAAAGGGAGCGTGTGACCTTCCTGGACATCACGGCGCGTTGGTTGGCGGCTGATGGTTCCCTTTCCAAAGACATCATGCCGGACGCCCTGCATCCCAATCAAAAGGGGTATGCCATCTGGGCGGAGGCACTGCGGCCCGTGCTGCCGTAGCGGGGAGGGATTGGGCAAGTCCCTCTCCTTGAGGGGGGAAGTCTTCGTAAGCCGTTGAAAATAAACGGCCCATTCGGGAAATGGAGCGGTGGAAAATCAGGATTGACCTGATTCCTTACTTTTTGTTAAATCAAAGTTTAGCGGAAATTCGGTCAACCAACCCTGGACGAGTGCCCGCGAGTCAACTTTTTCCGCTCCCCGTCATGCATCGCGCCCGCCTCTGGATGAATGTGAAAACCCTTGCCGTCTTTACCCTGGGATGGGCGGCGGGTTCGCCGTTATGGGCAGATACGGATTACAATGGCGACGGCTTTTGCGATGTCTGGCAGCAGGTGCATCAGGCCTGGACGCTGACGACGGATGGGGATGAAGATAAGGATGGCTCCACGAATTTGCAGGAAAGCATCGCGGGCACAGATCCAAATGATCCGCTGGACGTGTTGAAAATCCAGGATGCCGAGGCGGCGGAGACACATTTGGTGATCCGGGTGGCCTCGCAAAAGGGCAAGGGCTATGGGCTTTTCAGCAGCAGTGAACCCGGCGGGCAGGTCTGGATCGGCGAGGGGGAGCCAGTGACAGGGACGGGGGAGGTTTTGACCTTTCTGCCGCCAAAGGGGGAGGGGACGACGCGGAAGTTTTACCGGGTGGAGGCGGCGGATCAGGACACGGATGAGGACGGAGTCAGCGACTGGGCCGAGGAAATCACCGGCACCGACCCCAATGTGGCGAACAGCCCCGGCAATGCCTCCGGCGGCACGGCCTCGGACGGGGATGTGTTGGCGAGTTTGTTTGCTCTGGGGGTCGCCACGGTGGCGGGCAATGAAGAGTCCCGTGAAAAGGAAGGCACGGCGGCGCGCATCCGTCTCAGCCGTCCGGTGGATAAGAGCGGTGTCAGCCTGACGCTGAGCTTTAATACAGCCATGAATCCTGTGACGACCAAGGGCACGGCGACCGATGGTGATTTTACCCTGGCCGTCAGTGATCCGGCGGCGGCGGTCACCGGCAGCGGGACAGGCACGGTGACCCTCCCGGCAGGTGCGGCGACGCTGGACCTGATTGTCAATCCCGTGGCGGACAGTGTGCCGGAGGTGCCTGAGCTGCTGACCCTGAATATCCAGCGGCCCGGCGGCTTCTTCGTTTCCACCCCACTGACGGCCAGCGCGATGATCAAGGATGCGGACCCTGCCAATGATGCGAACCGCACCCTCTTTGTGGCTTACCTGGGCCGGGAGGCGGGTGTCACGACGACGGCCACGGGCATCGCCACGGCCCTGGTCAATGGTGACAATGACGAGGCTTACATCAGCCTCACTTTCAGCAACCTGTCCTCCCCGCAAAACACGGCCTATCTGCGTGTGGACAGTGACCTGGAGATCATCAACGTCGGTGTGGGGCAGGTGTCGGAAAAGCAGTGGCCCATTCGCGCTGCCCAGACCCGGTTCACCGATCAGGCCATGCTGACCGCCCTGCATGCCGGGCAGCTTTACGTCAGCATCACCACGGCGGACAACCCGACCGGGGAGATCCGGGGTTACTTTAACAAAGCGGTAGGCTCCACCGGTTTCACCTATGATCCGATTGTGCATGACTCCCCACCCCAGGGCAGCGATGACTGGCTGAATCCCACGGGCGAGGCCCTGGAGCGGGACATCTGGCGCTTCTTGGATCAGAGCACCTATGGCGGCACGGAGGCGCTGTATCAGGAAGTGCTCGCCGAGGTAAATACTGCCATCACCGGCGGTGGCACCTACCTGGATGGGTATGAGGCCTGGCTGGACAAACAGATGAACCCGGCCACCACCCCGAATGCCAGCCTGCTGGAGCTGGTCTTTGCGGCGGACAATGAGGAGTTTCTGCTGCGCGGGACCAAGCCGATCTGGTCCAACAATGACCCGCAGTTCGCCGGGGAGTCTTATGGGGTTACGTATGACAACGTCTATTATCAGCCGACGATCAGCACCACCTCCAACAGCACCTTTAACAACAACCACCCCTTTCACAACAACCGCCGGCGCGAGCAGTGGACCCTGGCCATGCAGGCGAAGGCGCAGGTGCGGCAGCGCATGGCCCATGCTCTCAGCCAGATCGTCGTCATCTCCGAGATCGACGCCACCGTGCAGGGCAAGCACTACGGCGCGGCGGCTTACATGGACATGCTGGCGGACAATGCCTTTGGCCCTTACCGGACGATTTTGGAAAAGGTGACCTATCACCCGATGATGGGCATCTACCTGAGCCATCTGAGAAACCGGGCAGAGTATGTGTCCGGCGGCGTGGCGATCTTTCCAGATGAAAACTACGCGCGTGAGATCATGCAGCTCTTCAGCATCGGCCTCGTCCTCCGCCATCCCGATGGCAGCCTCGTGCTCGGGCAGGATGGTCTGCCCATTCCGACTTATGACAATGCGGACATCACGGAGCTGGCCCGTGTGATGACCGGTCTTTGCCATGGTGCCCGTCATGCCTCGGCCTCCATTCAGCGGTTCAACGGTCTGCATTTCACCGCTTCCAGCCCGCGTGTCGGGTCGGGGATCGAGATCCAGGGGGTGAATTTCACCTCCTTTTCCGAAGGCGGCGGGGACAGTTGGTGGCAGGCCCCGTGGATTTACCCGATGAAGGTCCTGGGCCGCACGGGCACGGTGACTTCGACCTCCCGCCCGATGCATGACTTTGGTGTGAAAACCCTGCTGCGTAAATACAACGGCGGCACCGTCCTCCCCGGACTCACGGATGCGCAGTTGAACGCGCTGAGTTTGGCGGATAGCAACACCCGTGCGGAGCAGGACCTGACGGCGGCGCATAATTTGTTAGCCGGGAATCCGGCCTCGAGCACTTACGACGGGCATCAAAACACGCCGGTCAATATCTCCCGCTGGCTGATTCAGCGCTTCACCACCTCCAACCCCAGCGCGGGTTACCTGTATCGCGTCAGTGAGAAGTATCGCAGCACAAATGGAAACCTGGGCGAGGTGCTGAAGGCGATCCTGCTGGACTATGAAGCGCGCAGCCTGCAACACGCGGACACCGTTGTCTCTCATGGGCGTCTGAAGGAGCCGCTGGTTCACTTCATGTCCATCATGCGTGGCCTCAAGGCTTACTCCGGCCTGCCGCTGACGAACCTGCGGGACATGCAACTGCCCTTCAGCGCCACGGACAGCCCGAAGAGCACGCCGCTGTCTCAGGCCGAAGTGGACAAGTATGTGCCGAATGCCACACGCTTCCGCTTTGGGGACAGCACCACCGCCCTGGGCCAGTCCCCACTGCGCGCGCCGAGTGTCTTTAACTGGTATGTGCCGGACTATGTGGTGCCGGGGCCGATGGCCGAGGCGGGTGTGTTTGCCCCAGAGTTGCAGATCGCCTCGGAAACCAACCTGGTGAACCGCATCAACCGCCTATGGGCTTACACCTGGATGAGCCTCGTGGGCATGACGGCGCAGCCCGGCCAGGATAGCGGCATCGATGACGTGACCCAGATCGCCAGCAATGCGGGCGTGCAGGTGAAAGTGGCCACCAATGCCGCCGCCGCCGGGAACTTCACCACCGCGCAGACCCTGACCTTCACCCCGGCCAATTACAACACCGCCCAGACCGTCCACATCGCCGCCGTGGATGACAATGACCGGGAGGGCACGCATACGACGAACCTCCTGCACACGGCTACCAGCACGGATGCCGCTTACAACAACGTCGCCTTGCCGAGCCTGGGCGTCTCCGTCAGTGACAATGAGGGCACGCGCGGCTCCGTCATCATTGCGCAATCGGACAACCTCACGGTCGTGTCGGAAGGCAGCAATACGGACACTTACACCCTGGCTCTGGGCAGTGCGCCTGCCTCCCCCGTCACCATCACGGCCAATAGCAATTCACAGCTCTCCCTTTCCCCCACGTCCGTCGTTTTTGACAACACGAACTGGAGCACCCCGCAGGCAGTGACCGTGCAGGCGGTCAATGACACATCGGGCGGTGAACTGATCCATGCGGGCTTCATTGGACACAGCGTCACGAGTGCGGACGCCGCTTACTCGGGGCTTCAGGCGGGTTCCCTCGTCACCTTCATCGGGGACAATGATCAGGCGGGCAGCAATGGCATCACGGTGCGACATACCGATTCCGCTACGGTCGTCACCGAAGGCGGTGCCACGGACCGTTTCCTGGTGGCGCTAAACAAGCTGCCAACTGGCAATGTCACGGTCAATATGGGCACAAATCCGCGTGTTACATGCAGCCCCACGAGCCTAAGCTTTAGCATCAGCAATTGGTGGATACCGCAGATCGTGACGGTCACCGCCGTGAACAATGCCACGGCGGACGGCACCGCCAATATTAGCCTGAACCTCACCTCCAGCGGCGGCAGCTACACCGCCAGCAACACGGCGGCCATCACGGTGAATGACAACGACAGCACGACGGGCAGCATCGTCCTCACCCAGTCCAGCGGCACCACCCAGGTCACGGAAAACACCGCCTTCAGCGCCGGGTCGCAGGACAGTTACACGATCCGCCTTTCCAGCCAGCCCACGTCCAATGTCACCCTCGTTGTCACCCCGCAGCGGCACGTCCGCCCCATGTCTGCCTATGCCAAGCAGATGGGCTATTACGCCAGTGACATCCCCAGCAGCACGAGCAACAACCAGCGTGACCGCGTGATCTTCGATTACACGGACATCATCAATCTCTACAAAACCACCTTTAACGCCAACGGCGGCCTAACCACGACTAGTGCCAGCAACCTCAATGCCCATCTGGCCGCGACCCAGGCGGTGGTGAACAAGCTGGACCTCATGTGGTGCGGGGGGCAGCTCAAGGCGCAGTGGCCTGCGGCCCTGACCGTGGCGGATCTGGCGAACACCTCCATTGTGCATCCACGCAAGTCCATCGTGGCCGGCGTGCTGTATGGGTATAGCACGACCCGAGGCAGCACCCAGGATTCTGCCGGGGTTACCTTTAACAACGAGGTCCGGGACCGCTGCCGCATCGCCGCCTACCTGATCAGCATCGCGCCTCAATCCTTCACGCTGAAGTAAGCCCCTCTCCCCCTCATCCAGTCATGAACTTTCTCCACCGCAAGACCCTGGATCGCAGCAAGCCGAACCGCCGTGATTTCATGGTGCAGTCCACCTGCGCGGGCCTCGGCATCACCAGCGCGGTCAATACCCTGTCTCACCTTCAGCTCATGGGCACGGCGGCGGCCCAGGGCGCGGGGAATGATTACAAGGCCCTGATCTGCATCTTCCTCAATGGCGGCTGTGATACGAACAACCTGCTCATCCCCCTGGCCGGTAGCGCCCGCACGCATTACGAAACGGGGCGCGGCATCCCGGAATACGTGGACCCGACGAAGGGCGGCATCGCCATCCCGCTTTCAGACATCACCACCGCAGGCACGCAGATCAATCCGCTCAATCCCGTGAGCGACTATGAACACGCCGCCGGTTACATCGGCGCGGATGGCAATGGCAACCGCTTTGCCGTGCATCCGGGGGCCTATCATTTGAAGAGCTTGTTCGATGCCGAGGAACTGGCCTTCATCGCCAATGTGGGCGTGCTGACACAGCCGAATGTGACGCGCGCGAATTACCCCTCTCTGCCCGCTTCCCAAAGGCCGCCACAGCTTTTTTCCCACTCCGATCAGCAGACCCAGTGGCAGTCCTCGATCCCGGACAAGCCCTTCAAAAGCGGCTGGGGCGGGCGGCTGGCGGACATCCTCGATGGCATCCACAATACGGACCCTGAATCCCTTTCCATGATGGTCTCCGTCAATGGATTCAATAGCTTTCAGGTGGGTGCGACCCAGCAGCCGTATGTCATGGGGGCCACGGGCGTCACCTCGTATTCCGCCAGTTGGTCCGGCGGCAGCCCGAACACGCCTTACGGTGCGGCCCTGCAAGCGGCCAGCGCCACCAAGCAGCCCTTCACGCAATACGATCCCTTTGTGATGCCGAACGTCGCGGGCTCGCCTTATCAAAACACGAATCAAGGCTGGCGCTTGGCCGCGCTGGAGCAACTCCTGGGCATGAGTCATGCCAATCTCTTCGATGCCGGTTACGTCAATGTCGCCAAGAATGCCCGCGTCACGGAGGGCCTCGTCGGCGGGGCGCTGGCCCTCACGGCCGGCACCGGCACGACCACCACGCTGGATACGCATTTCGTCAATGCCTTTGCAGGCAGCGGTATCGATGGCCTAACCAACGGTTTTGCCCAGCAGATGCGCATGGTCGCCCGTCTCATCGCGGGGAACAGCGTCCTGAATAACAAGCGGCAGATTTTCTTTGTCCAGCTCGGCGGGTGGGACACGCACACCTCGCAGATCCCCGTCTCCGCCGGGGTCGCCCGCAGAGATCAGAGTTATTACAGCCTGATGCTGCAGCTTTCCTGCGCCATGAAGGGCCTGCGCGACAGCCTGCAAAGCGCGGGCCTTTGGGACAAGGTCACGGCCTTCACCGCCTCTGACTTTACCCGCACCTTCACGCCTAACAAGACGGATGCCAGCGGCGGCTCGGATCACGGCTGGGGCGGGCATATGATGGTCATGGGCGGGGCGGTGAAAGGAAAGCGCGTCTTCGGTCAGTTCCCCAACCTCACCGTCAATGGCGGCATGGATGTGCAGGGAAACCGTGGCCGCTGGATTCCCTCCACCTCCGTGGACCAGTATGCGGCGGTCATCGCCAAATGGTTCGGCGTGGACACCGCCCAGTTGGGGGCCGTCTTCCCCAATCTGCCGCGTTTTATCGATCCCTTCAGTCAGGCAGGGAAGCTCGACTTTATGAACTATGATGCTTGAGTAGGGCCTCCATCGCTCATGTTTTCCCTCCCGAAGCGCCCCGGTCCTTACATCGTCGGTCTCCTCCTCATCGCCCTGCTGATCCTGACCGTCTGGTTGCAGACCGCCCTGACCGACCCGGCGGTGCAACGCGCGATCGAGGAAACCCAAAAAGCCCGTCCGCAGCGCCAGCCAGAGCCCGGCCCGCCCCTGCCACCGCCCGCCCGGCCCATGAATCAGGCGATGGACCCCGTCCTTCAGGAAATGCATCAGGAAATGACGCAGCGGGAGACCCCGCCGGAGCGTGAGCTGGAGATCCTTCAGGAACTCCTCACCCTGCATCAGCGTGCCCTGGGCACAGGCTCCTTTGGCGACAATGGCGATGTCACCCGCGCCCTTATCGGCGATACGGCGCAGGGCGTCTGGCTACCGCGTCAGTCACCGCGCATCCGCGACGGGCAGTTGCTGGACCGCTGGGGCACGGCGTATTGGTTTCATGCGAACGCGGGCCATCAGATCGAGATCCGCTCCGCCGGGCCGGACCAGACTCTCTTCACCTCCGATGACCTGATCCTCAATGGCAGCCCCGCCGGATTCGGGGCCACCCCGGCTGCGGATCAATAGCTGCGGGCAAAGACCACGCGCCTGTGGCTCGGCTTGCCGGTCAGGAAGCACCGGCCCTCTTCGGCAAATTCATCGCTGATCGGCACACAGCGGATCGTGACCTTCATGTCTTTGGCGATTTTGTCCTCCTCGTCATTGCTGCCTGCCCAGTGCATGAGGGCAAAGCCGCCGGGGCCTCCATCCGCAAAGAAAGCCTGGAACTCCTCCATCGTGTCCATCTTCTTCATGTTCGCGTCCCGCATCTCCGTGGCACGGGTCAGCAGGGCGTCCTGGATCTCTTGCAGCAGCTCCGTCACATCTTGCAGGAAGGCCTCTTTGGACAGGATCTCCTTCGCCTTGGGTCCCTGGTCCCGGCGGCTCACGGCGACACTGCGGCTGGTGATGTCACGCGGGCCCATCTCCACCCGCAGGGGCACACCTTTTTTGATCCATTCCCAATTTTTCGCCCCGCCTTGCAGGTCGCGCTTGTCCACATGCACCCGCAGCGGCTCGTCGCCAAAGATGTGCGTGCGCAGCGTCTTGGCCAGCGCGTCGCAGGCATCGATGACCTCCTGCCGCGTATCCGGCTTGGGCGTGACGGGCAGGATGACGATCTGATACGGGGCCACACGCGGCGGCATGATGACGCCGTCATCATCCCCATGGGCCATGATCAGCGTGCCGATCAGGCGCGTGCTCACGCCCCAGCTCGTCGTGTGGGCAAACTGCCGTGTATTGTCCCGGCCCAGAAACTGAATGTTCGCCGCCTTGGCAAAGTTTTGGCCCAGGTAGTGTGAGGTGCCTGCCTGGATCGCCTTTTTATCCTGCACCATGGCCTCCACCGTGAAGGTATTCACCGCGCCGGGGAAGCGCTCGTTCTCCGTCTTTTCCCCCGGGATCACCGGGATGGCCAGGTGATTGCGCAGAAAGTCCGCATACACCTTGTGCATCAGCTTCGTCTCCGTCATCGCCTCCTCCTCCGTCTCATGGGCTGTGTGCCCCTCCTGCCACAGGAACTCCGCCGTGCGCAGGAAAAGGCGCGGGCGCATTTCCCAGCGCATCACATTCGCCCACTGATTGATCAGCAGCGGCAGGTCACGATAGCTCTGCACCCAGCGCGCAAAGGCCGCGCCGATGATTGTCTCGGAGGTGGGGCGGATCACAAACGGCTCCTCCAGTTTCCCCGTCGGGATCATCTTCGTCGTCCCGTCCGGCTGCTTTTGCGCCTCCAGGCGGTGATGCGTCACCACGGCGCACTCCGTGGCAAAACCCTCCGCGTGCTCTGCTTCCTTCTCCAGATAGCTCAGGGGGATCAGCAGGGGAAAGTAGGCATTCACGTGCCCGGTTTCTTTAAACTTCACATCCAGTTGCTTCTGAATGTTCTCCCAAAGCCCATAGCCCCAGGGCTTGATCACCATGCACCCGCGCACCTCCGAATTCTCCGCCATGTCTGCGGCGCGGATGACTTGCTGATACCACTCAGGGAAATCTTTCTCACGGGTCGGGGAAATGGCAGGGGCTTGGCTCATGGGATCGTCATAGTAGAAGCATTCGGCGACTGGTCAAATCATGCGATGGCCGGCGTCCCCCGGTTTCCCCGCCTGCACCGCTGCACATCCCGTCACGAAAAAGCGCTTGCCGAATCAGTGTCTGGCCCTACTCTTGCCGCCCTTTTGCCGGGCGCGATTGCCTGGCCAAGGGGAAAACCAAACCTCAAACCCGCCTCCCTTTCGGATCTGTGCCACCCTGGCATTGAGCGTCCGCCCCTCACCGGGCCAAGACGTGCGAAACAGGCACCTCCTACATTACATGTCCCAAGCACTCGCAGAACTCGTCGAAGCCGGAGTCCATTTCGGTCACCAAACCAAGCGTTGGAACCCGAAGATGAAGCCCTTCATCCTCGACTCCCGCAACCAGATTCACATCCTCAACATCGAGGAGACCGTCAAGCAGATCGAAGTCGCCGCAGAATTCCTCTCCGAACTCGCCCGCAAAAACAAGCGCATCCTTTTCGTCGGCTGCAAACGCCAGGCCCAGGAAGCCATTCGCGAAGCTGCGGAAGCCTGTGGCCAGTTTTACGTCAACCATCGCTGGCTCGGCGGCACCCTGACCAACCTCGAAACCATCCGCAAGAGCGTCGCCCGCCTCGGTTACCTGGAAGAGATCGAAAAGAAGCCTGAGTTCAAACTCATGTCTAAAAAAGAGCTCGCCAGCCTGAACCGCGAGCGCATCAAGCTCGAGCGCAACCTGCGTGGCGTCCGCGGCATGGAAAAATTCCCTGACGCCGTCGTCATCGTGGACTCCGCCCGCGAGCACATCGCCGTTCACGAAGCCCGCCGCCTCGGCATCCCGATCGTCGCCCTCGTGGACACCAACGCCGACCCGGACAAAGTGGACTACCCCATCGCCGCCAACGACGATGCCATCCGCTCCATCCGCATCATTCTTCAGAAGCTGATCGACCCCGTCATCACCGCGACGGCCGAACTCAAGAAGTAACCCCAACTCCTTCCCCCAACCTTACCGACACATGGCTGAAATCTCCGCTAAAGTCGTCATGGCCCTTCGTGAAAAGACGAATGCCGCCATGATGGAATGCAAAGCCGCCCTCAAGGAAGCCGATGGCGACCTCGAAAAGGCAGAAACCATCCTCCGCAAAAAAGGCACCATCAAGGCTGAGAAAAAGGCCGACCGCCAGACCAAGGAAGGCATCATCGCCTCCTACATCCACATGGCAGGCCGCATCGGCGTGCTCATCGAAGTGAACTGCGAGACCGACTTCGTTGCCCGCAACGAAATCTTCCAGGCCTTCGTAAAGGACATCTCCCTGCACATCGCCGCCGCCAACCCGAAGTTCCTCAACCGCGAAGAGATCCCTGCCGATCTCATCGCCAAAGAGCGCGACATCGCCGCCGACCAGGTCAAGGGCAAGCCCGAGGCCATCGCCGAGAAAATCATCCAGGGTAAGATCGACAAAATCTTCTCTGACCAGTGCCTCCTGGAGCAGCCGTTCATCAAGAACCCTGACCAGACCATCGGTGACTACGTGAAGAGCAAAATCTCCGAGCTGGGTGAAAACCTCGTCGTGCGTCGCTTCGTGCGTTTCGCCGTCGGTGAAGACCTCCAGGCCTAACCGCCTAGGTCCGACAAAACCAAAACCTCACCAGAGGGCGGGATGCGAATCCCGCCCTTTTTTTGCATCCGCGCCGCCGCCTCATGCCCAACCGTTATCACCCGGCAAGCGAGAAAGTATCAGGCCGATGAATACCGGGCCTTGTTCAAGGCGGCACTCTTGCTTTTGACTGTCCTCTCATGTTCCGCAGCCGCGTCTTCACCTTTTGGTTCGTCACCATGCTCATCGTTTGGGCAGGCTTGTTTTATTCGTTCAATGACCTGGGCTTCCTGCTCTCGCATCTGCATTACCCTCTCATCATGGTGGTTGGGGCCTTTGTGGCGGGGCTTACGCCGGAGGGCGGCGGCGCGGTGGCGTTTCCGGTGCTGAGCGTGTTTTTTAACATCGACCGCGTCATCGCCCGAGATTTCAGCCTGATGATCCAGAGCATCGGCATGACCAGTGCCAGCATCTTCATCCTCAGTCATCGGGACAATGTGCTGCGGGCTTACAAGCCGATGCTGTGGTTCATCCCGGTGGCCTTTGCGGGCTTTGTGATCGGGATGCTGACGCTGCAGGCGATCCCGGTTTACATCATCCAAGCGCTGTTTCTCAGCCTGATCACCACCTTTGCCATCGCCTACATTTACAGCAGTCATCGCGGCACAAAGACCATGCTGGAGTTCAAGGGCGGCGGGGATGCGGTCTATCTGGGCGTGATCCTGCTGCTGGCGGGGATGTGCGCCAGTCTCTTTGGCACCGGGGCGGACATCATCCTCTACACGCTGCTGGTGACGCGCTTTGGCATGAAGGAAAAGGTGGCCACGCACCTGAGCATCATGATCATGGCGGCGATGAGCGTGCTGGGCTATGCCTACCGGCACTTTGTGGACGCAGGATTGTCCAATGACCAGGTGCGCACCTGGCTGTGCGCGTATCCCGTGGTGCTGTTCATGGCCCCCTTCGGCTCCTACATTTTGCAGGGCATGAATGTGGAGTGGATGCTGCGCGGGGTGGTCATCCTGAACGTTGGGCAGCTTCTCTATTTCAATATCAACAAGCCTTCGATGGACAAGCTGATCGCCTCCGGGATCTTCTCCATCGTGCTCATGCTGGTCTTTGCCGTTACGCTCTCCAAGCTGGCGAAGAAGAGCCGCCTGGAAGCTGCAGACGCCCTGCCCGAGCCGGAGGAGGCTTGATTTGTGGAGGTTTTGCCGTAACCTCCCCCATGTCCTTTGATCCTTCCAAGATCCAGCTCCCACCTCCGGGGTGTGAGTTGCGCATGCCGCCCCCCAATCTGCGGGAGTCAACCTATGAGGAAGTTTACCAACAGGTCCGCCGTCATTTGAAAGATGATGAAGATGGCGAGATGTCCGTGCAGATGAAGGCCCAGATCAACGCCTGATTAAACCCGCCCCTGCCGCGCATAAAAGCGCTGATACAGGAAGGAGGCACCGAGGGCGATGATGGCGACGACGATGAGGGCGGCGATGCGGTAGATGCTGCCGATGTTGGCGAGGTCGTGGAAGAAGAGCTTCACCAGCGTGATGCCCATGAGACCGATGCCGGCATAACGGGCACCTTTGGCATCCAGACGAAAACCGAGGATGAGCAGGCCGAGGGCATAAAGCGCCCAGGCGATGCTGAAGGTCATGCTGCGGGCGAAGTCGCCGCCCCATTGCGTGGAGATGAAGCGTTCCCCGGGGGCGGTGAAGTAGTCGGCGATCTCGATGTTGATCAGCAGGAAAACGAGGATGCCACCGTAGCTCCACAGCAGGGCACGGACGTTGATTTGGCCTAACCGATCCCGTGGCGGGGCCAGGAACCCGGCGGCGGTAAACATGGCCACGGCGGCGATGCCATAGGTGTAGAGAAACCAGTTCCAAAGAGGCGTGTCACTGCGCTCCTGATAACTGAGCACCATGGGATTCAGCGCCAGTCTGATAAAGCCGGAGGTGAGCAATCCGACACCGAGCCGCCGCAGGCCATCATGCGGCACGCGGGTGTAAAGCCAGCACAGGGCCGCGCCCTCCAGCACCCAGCCGAGGGTGATCCACTGATGATCAAACTGGATGGGGAAGATGAGCGTGATGAAGGCCAGGGCGACCCCGCCGAACCAGGCGAGCTGTGTGTGACGGACCTGCATGTCCGCAGGTGTAGGCATCTTCAAAATCGCCAGCAGGGAGACCAGGGGCGGCAGGGCCAGCAGTGCAGGCACCCAGCCCATCCGCCCTTGCAGCGCGGGCAGGCCCTCACACACGTGATAGATCAGTAGCCCCTGCATCAGCCAGGTGACGGCGGAGACGACCCAGGGCAGGGCCACCTCTTGAAACCGCGTCCGCCATAGAAAGGGATACCCGGCGAAGAGGGAGGCCACGCCGAGGAACCAGCCCAGCGCCATCCAGGGGCGTGCCGCATCAAAGTGCCGGTCCATCCAGGAATACTCCAGCAGCCACATGCACAGCAGCGCCGCCAGGCCCAGGGCAGGCAGGCGGGACAGCCGCATCAGCACCAGCAGGCCGAGCGAGAGCAACACGCCGAGGGTGAAAACCGGCGTGGGATTCACCAAATTCAGGCGATGCGTGGCGATGATGAGCAGGAGGAAAGGCAGCACGGCGGAGGTCATCGGCAGCAGACCCTCCAGGCTCGTCAGCCATTCCGTGCCTCGACTTTTTTCACCGCCCACCCGCTGCCGCACCCGTGCGGAGAGCACAGCCCCGGCGGCGGCAAAGACCAGGGCAAAGCCGCCCAGGGTGAAAAGAAAGCCCCAGGGACCGGCCCCCGCATCCAGGCGGAAAAGCCACAGCCCCATGGCCAGCAGCGTGACGCAGAGCGCCAGCAGCACCGGGGCCAGCGCCAGGGTCACCGCCGCCACGGCGATGGTCATCAGATTCAGCAGCAGCACCGTGGGCCAGATCAGCCAGGGCACCTCCGGCAGGGCAAACATGGGTGCGAGCACCAGCAGCACCGCCACCGGGCCTAACCAAATGCCATGTCGCTGTGCCTGCATCGTCTCAGGCCGCTTGCGCATGGCCAGCAGGGCAAAGCCCGTGTGCATCAGGCCAAAGATGAGGTAGCTGACCAGGGCGGGGATCAGCGTGGCCTCGGTCAGGCGCAGGCTGCTCCACACCGCCAGATGCACAAAGCTGAGCAGGGCCGCGATCCACTGCGCCATGGCCACCCGAGGCTGCACCCAGACCTGCAACAGCACCGCCGCATTGATGGCAAAAAGGAAGCCATTCAGCACCAGTGGACGCGCCGTGATGAACTCATGCGACAGAAACGCGAACGCCACGATGAAGCTCCATCCCGCCAGTGCCAGTCCACCGTAAGCTGGATGCAGCGAGGAGCGCTCGGTTTTTACAGAACGGTTCAGCCACCAGGTCGCCACGGCAAAGAGGGCGGGGAAAAAGACATGCACGGTCACCGGAATCCAGACCTTGGCGCTGCGGTGATAGTCCCCTTTCCAGAACCATTCAAAGAACCAGCCCGCCTCCAGCAGCAGCGTGCCCCCGGCAGCACAGGCGATGAGGTAATGCCAGCCCCGTCTCTGTGCCACGGCCATCAGACCCAGGTCGATCAGGAGCACATAACCAAAGAGCCCCATCGGATTGTCCTGCCCGGAGTTCACCAAGATCGGCGTCAGAAACCCGCCCGCCATGCCCAGCACCGCGATCACCGGGGCCTCCATCCGCAGCGCCAGCAGGAAGGCCCCGGCGGTGATGGCGCTCATGTAAGCAAAAGTCGTTAGGCTGCCAAAGGCCGGGAAATGATACAGCGCATGGGCCGCAAAAGTCACCCCGTAGAGGATGAGGATGCCCGTGGCCGCCAGTGTCTGCGCCAGCACCGCATAGGCCTGGCTGCGCCGCATGATCACGCCTGCCGTCACCAGCCCGCCGCCGATGAGAAAGCCGATCGTCGTGCGCAGGGCAGGGGAGATGAGATTCTGCTCAAAGGCATACTTCACAAAGAAAACGATGCCCAGAAACAAGGCCAGCCCGCCGACCCAGGCAAAGAGCTTCACGCCCAGGAACTGCTCCAGGGAGATCGCAGGCTTGTCGCTGGTCCCAGGTTGCTCCACGGGTTTCACCGGGGCAGGCTCCGGCGCTTTCGCGGTCACCGGCGGTGTTTCGATTCTTTCAAACAACGGTGGTGGCAGCGGCAGAGGCGGCGCTGCGGAGACGGGTGCGGAAGCGGCCTGAATGACAGGGGCAGGCTCGGGCACATGAAGGGGGACAGTCTCCGTCTTGGGCACCCAGACATCGGCAGGAGGCGGCGCGGGTGCAGGGGCGGTTCGTTTTTCCAGCTCCAACCGCAGACGCTCCACCTGCGCGCGCAGCAGGTCCACGGTGTCCTTCAGTCGCTTCGTCTCTCGGCCCGCCTCCGCCGCCAGGTGCCAGGCGATGCCGGGGCCTAACAACAAGTAAAGCAATGCCGCGAGGCCCAGGATGACAAGGAGGACGTCCATGCGCCACAGTGACCGAGGTTTCTTCATCGCGCGATAAAGAAATGACGATGTAAATCCCTCTCAAAAAAAACCCCCGGTCGAGTCGCGAGACTTGGCCGGGGTTTTGGGCTTTTTTGACATAACCATCATTGCCCAAAAAGCAGGTTCCGTTTTTGCAGGCTCGACACAGCCGCGCCTTCGCTTCATCATCCGGGTCTGTCATCATGAAAGCCTTTCTTTTTCTCCTCGCCCTCTCGTTGTGTCTGCCCGCCCTCGCGCTTGCGGAGACGCCCGCCAAGACCGCCTCCATCACGGCGGCCATGCAGCGCTTTGTGGATGAGGGGCAGCTTTCCGGTGCAGTGACCCTGGTGGCGCAAAACGGCAGCGTGCTCAGCCTGGAGGCCACCGGTTGGCAGGACCTCGAAAGCCGCACGCCGATGACGAAAGACAGCCTGTTTTGGATCGCCTCCATGACGAAACCGATCACCGCCCTCGCCGTCCTGATGTTGCAGGAGGAGGGCAAGCTGAACATCGAAGACCCCGTCATGAAGCATCTGCCCGAATTCAAAGGCCAGATGCTGCTGAAGGAAAAATCGGCGGCGCAGACCGTGCTGGTGAAGCCCGCCCGCCCGGTCACCATCAAGGACCTGCTCACGCACACGAGCGGCCTGGTGGGCACTTCCCCCTTGGATGCGGAGGCCATCGATGTGCTGACGCTGAAAGAAGCCGTCATCACCTATGCCCTCAGCCCCTTGCAGTTCGAGCCCGGCAGCAAGTGGTCCTACTGCAATCCCGGTATCAATACCCTGGGCCGTCTGGTGGAAGTCGTCAGCGGGGAAAGCTATGCGGGCTTTCTGGACAAGCGTCTCTTCAAACCCCTGGGCATGAAAAAGACCACCTTTTGGCCCAAGAAAAAAGACCTCGAGCACCTGGCCACTTCTTATAAACCCACGGCGGATGGCAAGGGCCTGGAGGTCGCCACCATCAAGTATCTGACCCCGCCCTTCTCCAACCAAAAGCGCACCCCCCTGGCAGCGGGCGGCCTGTTTTCCACGGCGGAGGATCTGTATCAGCTTTACGCCATGCTGCTGAACGGTGGGGAACTGAACGGCACCCGGTATGTGTCCGAAGCCACGCTGAAACTCATGACGCAAAACCACACGGGCGACCTGAAGGCGGGCTTTACCGAAGGCATGGGCATGGGCCTCGGCTTTCAGGTCGTGGTGACTCCCGTCGGCGTCACCGCCATGCTCAGCCCCGGCACCTACGGGCACGGCGGCGCACACGGCACCCAGGGCTGGATCGATCCCGTGAAAAAGACCGTCCACATCCTCCTCATCCAACGCGCCGGCCTGAAAAACGGCGATGCCTCCCCCATGCGGCAAGCCTTTCAGGAGGCGGCCCTGGGCGTGATCAAGTAACGTGCCGCATTGACAAAGCCGTGCATTCATGGACCTACCTCCGCATGGTTACCGGACCGGATGCCCTCCGCAAACTGCGCTCAAGTCAGCGCAGGCTCACCTATCTGGAGTTCCTCTCCCAGATGGAGCGGAATCATCCCCAGAACGCCGAACGCTACGCCGAATTCAGGCGCAGGCACTTGGCCGATCCGCGCGAGATGCCGGGCACCTTGTCCAGCTCAGTGTTGCAGGACCTATTGCAGAACTTTGGGCGGAGAGGTTAGCCTCAAGAAACCACCCTTAGCCTCAGGCATTTTTTTGCCGCAGAGGGGCAGAGGGGCAAAGAATGCGGAGAGGGCTTGTTTAAGGTCTAACAAAAAGTGCAATCTTTAACTCTGCGCCCTTTGCCTCTCCGCCCCTCTGCGGCAAAAGACAATCGCCCCCGTCACTTCTTCCGTTCCAGGACAATGCGAAAGCCCACGGTAGAACGGCGGGTATCCGCAGGGGTGGGGGTGCGGACGGAGGAGAGGAGTTCATCCGGGTTGGCAGTCTGCCAGTGGCCGCCGCGCACGGTGCCGAGGATCTTTTTGGTCTTCGGGTCCAGTTTGGTATCAAAGTCCGTGTCCACCCATTCCGCCGCGTTGCCGCCCAGGGCGCTGATGCCGCGTTCGTTAGGCGGGAAGGCACCCACGGCCCCGAGTTGCGGGAAGCGATCCTCATAACCGGGGATGATGTTTTCCAGGCTGGCTTTCCGCCCGGCATGGACATCGGCCAGGTTTTCCACATTCGCGGGCGGCGGCCAGTCAAAGCCCCAGGGGTAAATGCCGCGAATGCGCCCGTTGCGTTCCGCCGGGGTGGCCCCGCGCTCCAGCGGCAGACCGACGGCGCGGCTCCATTCCTCATCCGTGGGCAGGCGGTAGCGGTCCTTGGGACCGATGAGTCCGGCGTTACGTTCACGCTCCGTCAGCCAGGCGCAAAAGGCGCGGGCCTCCTCGCGGTCGATGCCCACGATGGGTTGCGTGCCGCCGCGTCCGTCCGTGTCCAGGTTGCCGGGGCGGCGGGCGTTCGCGGCCTTCACATACTCCAGGTAATCGCGCCGCCGGGTCTCCACCGCGGCGATCATCACCTCGCCCAGGGGCACCAAGCGCAGGCCCAGGCCGTTCGCCTTCCACTCCCGGCCAAAGGTCACCGCCTGGCGGGTCTGCATGTCGGAAAAGAGCTCCAGCAGCGCGCCGGGCTTCACCTCCCCCTCCAGGACGACATCGGAAAAGCCCTCCTCCCGCAGCTCATACTCCACCGGGCCACTGCGCACGCGCGGCAGCTCCAGCGGGGTGTAGCCCAAAAATTCATCGTATTGGAAAACGCGCACCTTTTCCGGCGTCGTGCGCAGGATGACACTGCCGTAGGTCTGCCGCTCCACACGCAGGTGAAAGGCCTGCCAGTCCCTTTCATCGTTGGCACCGCCGCCGCTGCCGTCCGTATCGCGATCCTCCGGCATGTCCTCACTGCCGTTGTTCACACTGTCCACGTAAAAGAAGGGCTCCACCTCGTAATGATGCTCCTGACTCAGGGCCCCGGCGGCGCGGTCCGTATCCGTCATCCAAAAGCGAAAAGCCTCCGCATCCCCCACGGGCACGACGACGAAATACGCCGTTTCCTTGCCTGCATCCGTGGCGGAGGCACGCACCACCTTGCCCTCAAAGGAGCGGCCCGTCGCCTCCAGAAAGCGTTTGAAAAACTTGATCTCCACCGGCTGCACACTGATGTGGCCGCTCTGCGCCGGTTTAAAGGCAATGCCCAGGCTGTTGCTCCATCGCTCGCCCGGCTGTGGCAGGCGCGTGGCCTCCAGCCTCAGGTCATATTCGGCAGGGCGATTGCGCGCGGCCCGGTGCTCGATCTCCAATTGCTTATGCCCCGGCAGGCGGAGCTGATAGATCACCGGCACACCTTCCTCTGGATTCAGGGCCAGGGGCGTCACGCCCAGCTTGTCCTCCCCCGCAAAGACCTCGGCCCCGGCGGGCTCCGTCTTGATCGTCAGCATGGGCAGGCTTTTTTGCACCTCCAGCAGCGCCCGGTTCTCGTCCCGCTGCGCCAGCCACATGCCAAAGCCCACGGCCAGACTCAGCGTCACCGCCGCCGTGGCCACCCAATACCAGACCAGCCTGCGGGAGGGCAGCGGCTGCCCGCGCAGGTCCAGGGTCATCTCATACGCACTGCGATACCGGTCCTTCGCCTTCGGTGCACAGGCCGTGCAGATCACCCGGTGCAGCCGCTGCCAGTCATCCAGTTTGTCCCCGCTCTCGGAACAGGAAGGGATGTCCGGGAAATCCAGGCGATCCTTGCCCGTGCTGGCCTCATACAGCACCATGCCCAGGGAAAAAATGTCCGATTCCGGCGACCCCGGCCCCTCCGGCGCGACAAAGCCCTCCGTGCCCACAAAGCTGCGCTGCCCCAGCAAAGCCACCAGCCCGATATCTGCCAGACGGCAGGCCCCGTCGATAAAGATCAGGTTCGAGGGCTTCACATCCCGGTGGATCAATTTGTTCTCATGCAGGTAATGCAGCCCCTCGGCCACATTCGCGCCGATCTTCAGGCAGCGCGCCGCCATGATCCGCTTATCCCGCCGCATCTCCAGGCCCAGCGTGTGCGGTTTATACGTCTCTGGCCGGATGTCACGCCCCGTGGCCAGGTCATCCGCCAACTCCATCACATAATAATAAAAGCCCTGTTCATCACTGCGACCCACCTGCAAGATCGGCACCAGGCCCGCATGACGGCGGGAGATCGGTTCATAACGTTTGATCGCCTCAAACTCCCGCTCAAAGGAATCCGCGTGGTCATAGTCCTCCCGCCAGACCACCTTCACCGCGCGCAAAGCCCCCGTGACCGAGCGCGCCATCCAGACCTCCCCATACGCCCCGTGGCCGATGAGGCGCAGCGTCTCATGGTCGCGGATCTCAGGCGCAGTGCGGGCGGGGGCGGCGGTCATGCAGGGGATTGGACAAAGAAAGCGGAAAAGTATTCAGTCTGCCGCAGACCGCGCGTTCAGGTCAAGCCCGCCGGCAAAGAACTGCGCACACGTTACTCCACCCGGATCTTCACCGCGATGTCCTTAAACGCCGCCGTCATCTCCGCCGCGATCTTGGCAAAGGACCGCTCCTCTAGCAAAATCGGCAAGTGCTTAAACGCCGCCTCCGGGCTCATATCCGGCGGCGTCATGGAGCGCGGATAGCTGAAGCGCCCGCCCTCCATCCGCTTCACCCGCGGGTCCGCAAAGAAAGCCCGAGTCGCCAGCACCTCCCCATGCACCGCCTCCAGGTAGCGGATGAAACGCGTCCCCTTTTTATCCCCGTCCAGATGACAAAAGAAATACACCAGCAATTGCGACCGGTGATACATCTCCCGCATCCGCTGCGGTGTGTTGCACGCGGCCAGCCACGCCTCCCGCGTCATCTTCAGGTGCGTCTCCAGACTGCCGATGTCCGGCGCAAAGCCCTCCCGCTCTTGCCAAATCGCCACATCCTCCTTCAGCGCGGACTTGTGTGCCGCCGCGCGGAAAGTGCCCGCATTGTAAGGCAACATCTCCGCATACTCCGCCGTGCCCTCAATGACCCACGTCGGCAAAAAATTCAGATACTCATCCATCAACTGATGCGTGATCTCATGCACCAGCGTGCCATTGCTGTAGGCATCATCGCGGTAATACGTCTGCCCGCGTTTCTCCAGGCCCAGGCTGGGGAAGGGGATCTTAAACACCTTGTCCCCCGTGCTGTAAACCCCACCCGAATTTTCCGGCCCGCCCGCCTCCAGGTAATCCTGCCGCGTCTCAAACAGCGCCGCCTTAAAGCGCGGCCTCCCCTCCGGCGGACGGCACACAATGCCCCAGGGCAGCGCCTCCACCAGCGCCCGTGTGGACTCAAACGTCCGCGCCACCTCCTTCATCACACTCCCCGCCAGCTTCGCCTGAGAGGTGAACTCAAACGCCTCCGACTGATACACAAACCGTCGCTCCGCCACACTTTCAGACACCGCCGCGATCTCCACCGCCCGTGACGGCACCACCACATTTTGCGGCCACACCCGCTGTTCCACCGGCACCCGGCGCACCGCCTCTGGCACCATCGCGGGCGTCGTCGCCGCCGCGTCTCCCGCAGGCGTTGCCGTCACCATGGTCGGCACTGCCCCGGCCTGACTCTCCACAAACGACCGATCCGCCACACTCAGGCGTGCCATCGGGAAAGTCACCGTCTCCCCGGAGGTCAGGCGCAGCCTCACACTGTCCCCCTGCACCCCCGCAAACTCCGCCTCCAGCCGCCGCCCCGCATCATCGGTCCACGCCCGCACCGCCCCCGCCGCCTGAAGGCCCAGGCCCAGGCACAAAAACGTCACAAAGCCCCGACAAAGCATGATTTTCTGCATGATCCATGCAGGATTACCACAAAGCCCGCGCCCGAGGCAAGGCAGGAGTGCGACTGCTTGTGCATGACCCCCATCTTGCGGAGGGACATCACCGTGTCCAATCCGCCAGCGGTTAGGTCTCTTCGGCTCCCCGCTGAAGCTCTGAAACGGACTCCAACAACCGCCGCGCATTCGCAGGCGAACGCAGCAGATACGCCGTTTCCTGGAGCGACTCGTAATCCTCCAAAGACATCAGAACGACCGCCTGCCTTCGATTGCGGGTGATGATCACCGGATCGTGATCCACACAGACACCGTCTATCGTCGCCGCCAGGTTCTCGCGGGCCGCCGTGTAAGTGATCGCCTTCATTGGGACAGGATCACGTCCAAGCGGGTGATTTTGTCAAGTTGAGGCCATGCTAGTTCCGTCCCCCCTCTTTGTCCCGGAGGGACAGGAGAGATTAGCCGGGGGTGACGTGAGCGCAGCGAACAGAACCCCCGGACCCGCAAGCGAAACGCGCCCCACAGTGCCGCGTCCTGGAGGGATGCGAGAAAGGTCCATCGCAACCCCGCCGCCATGCGGAAGACCGATGATCACCGGGCGGCCTGCCACACTTCTCGCGTCCCTTCAGGACGCCCGGCACGCGGACACACGTGGTTTCGCACATCCGGGGGTTACGCTCGTTCCTCGCTCCACCGCCCGGCTAATCTCTTGCGTCCTTCCAGGACGACGGGAACGTGGGCCGATTTGTGACCTCACCTTCCCAGGAGTGCCACCATCCATGTGCCGTCACCCGAGAGTTCACCTGACTTCAAAATGGACTCACCGACCCCAGCGTGAACATTTTCCATTGGCATCTTTTTTGCAACCCATTCAGTTAGGCAACGCCCCCTTTGTCCCAACGAGATAGGAGCCATGTCTGTTCGAGAACGGGTATGCCGACGAGGGCGTCGGCGCCTCGTGAGCATGCCATCCCCTCTTTGTCCCGAAGGGACAGGAGACATTAGCCGGGCGGTGGAGCGAGGAACGAGCGCAACCCCCGGAACCCGCGAGCGATACACGCCCCGCAGTTCCGCGTCCTGACAGGACGCGAGAAAGGGGCATCCGCCCCACCCCCCACCTCACCATAAATAAGCCTCGTCATAGGTCACCAGACCGCGCTTCAACATCGCCACATATTCTTCCTGAAAGGTCTTCACACGGTGATGCTCCTCCTGGTTTAAAACATACTGGCGAACGGCCTCAAGCTTCGACGCGCTCACTGTGAATCCGCCATAACCATCCTGCCAGGCAAAACCTGCCAGCCGCAGCTCGCGGTGAATCCAGGCGGAGGACTCGCTTTTGATCTCGCGCATGACATCGGCCAGGCAATGGGTGGCGCGCAGCCCCGCGAAAACATGCACATGATCCCCGGTGCCGCCGACGGCGTGGGCAAAGCCGTTCATGCCCCGCAAGGTGCCGCCGATGTATTCATGCACGCGGTCCCGATCCGTGGGAGAAAGCCAGGCTTCGCGGTTCTTCGTGCTGAAAACCAGGTGGTAATGCAGGGACAGATGCGTGGAGGGCATCCGGGAGGTTTCACCGTGTCCCGGCGGTGCGCAACGGGAGAGCGCGGGTGGTCGTGAAAGAGGACGGGGGACGGCGCGGGATGTGGGGTGGCGGCAGCTTTCTCGCGTCCCTCCGGGACGCCCTGCACGCGGATACACACGCGTGTTCGCGTATCCGGGGGTTGCGCTCGTTCCTCGCTCCACCGCCCGGCTAATTTCTTGTGTCCTTTCAGGACGACGAGGACGGGGCAGTGTTAGTGCTTTTGGCTGATGACTGATCGACCCAGGAAAAACATCGCGCTGCATTTCCTTCAACGGCGATGCTGACGTTGTCTCGAGAACGGGAATGCCGACGAGGGCGTCGGCGCTCCATCGGCATGCGCTCGCCTTGCTCCCCCTCTTTGTCCCGGAGGGACAGAAGACATTAGCCGGGGGTGAAGTGAGCGCAGCGAACAGAACCCCCGGACCCCGCGAGCAACCTCCCCCTCAGCGCCGCGTCCTGGAGGGACGCGAGAAAGGTCCATCGTCTAGGCCGTCCCCCACAGACCAGCCCCGCCCGCCAGACTCAAACCATTCAGGCAAACGTTCAGCCCTTCTTCACGGGCGTCAGCTTCTGATTGATTTCATCCGGGTCCAGCACATACATGGCTCCGGTGGCGGGATCGATGATCAGAATGCCAATCAATCCGCCGATCAGGAGATTGCCCATGGTCCACCAGTTGCCGACGCCGTCATTCACGATCGGCACTTTTTCCGTCATGTAGCCTTCTTTCTCAAAGGTGGCGACATAACGACCGGCGCGGAAATAACCCGCACCCCGGCGCAGTGAAACGGTGGCAGGGGTGGTGACATTGGCGACCTGTTCGTCATCGCGATTGACGATCTTGACGTTGGCTCCCTGGGGTGTCGAATCCAGCGTGATCTTCTGGTTCGGGCCGCTCATGACGGAGGCACAACTGCTCATTCCGACGATCATGGACAGTGACATGCCCAACCAACGTAGTTTCTTCAAGGTCATAGACTGGTTTTTGTATTATACGATTTATCCACACAGACTGGTGTAATGGCAAAATCTCAAATAGCGTTTAGTTTTGACAGCAGGTAGCCGTTGCCGATCAATGAGAAGACTTTCCGGCCATCCTCCCAATAGCCCTTGAGCACC